>WLWD01000323.1_pt1 | contig 308123 bp, 192 predicted proteins | sample 6712731 | NCBI WGS metagenome assembly WLWD01 (sample SAMN12718690, study PRJNA576275) | sponge metagenome | isolation source: marine sponge | host: Mycale hentscheli | place: New Zealand: South Island, Marlborough, Capsize Point | collected 2014-11-01 | reverse complement strand
TTTTTTTTGTCCTGCAATACTAGTAAGGTAAGGAAATTAAACTTATTTTATTATATTTATGTATTGATCAATTGATTACCTCTAATAAACAGCTTTGTTCATTTTGAAAGCTGAATAGCTCTGACATTAATTAAGCCAGACTCCTAATAGGTTATCCTTCTAGTTTGAATGGAGTAGGTGTATCATTTATGGATCACCAGTTCCAGTTTGAAAGTTGCTTTTAGCACTGGTCATTGTGAAGCAGCTGCCTGGTTGGTAAGGGTATATTTGTTGCTTTGGCAGACTGTAGAAGTTGCTGAGTAGTAGCTAATGGATATCAGAAAGTATTTTAGGAAAAAGAGACCTTGTGGCTCCAAAGGAAGTGAATCCGAACCCAAAAAAAGCAAATGTGATAGCTATGAATCGGTGGAACACAAGGAACAGATTCGAGCAGTGCAGCAGAGAGAGAGTGAGGAGGCGAGGGAGGAAGAGAGAAGAGGTGAGGAAAGAAGTGCAGCAGAGGGAAGAAGGGCCGCAGAGGGAAGAAGGGCAGCAGAGGGAAGAAGGGCAGCAGAGGAAAGAAGTGCAGCAGAGGGAAGAAGTGCAGCAGAGGGAAGAAGTACAGCAGAGGGAAGAAGTACAGCAGAGGGAAGAAGTGCAGCAGAGGAAAGAAGTACAGCAGATGGAAGAAGTACAGCAGAGGGAAGAAGTGCAGCAGAGGGAAGAAGTGCAGCAGAGGAAAGAAGTACAGCAGATGGAAGAAGTACAGCAGAGGGAAGAAGTGCAGCAGAGGGAAGAAGTGCAGCAGAGGGAAGGAGTGCAGCAGAGGGAAGAAGTGCAGCAGAGGGAAGGAGTGCAGCAGAGGGAAGAAGTGCAGCAGAGGGACGTAATATAAAGATGAACTGAGGCAATCCCAAACTAAGCTCCAACCTAAAGCATTCAAAGGCTAGCCTGAAGAAATTGTACAAATCTAGGCTTACCTACAAGAAAAGTTGGGAGGAAAAGTATTTTTTGTATGTTTTAATAAGTATAGGTGAAAATCATAGGGGGGGGAAACTCTGCTCAAGGGGGGGAAATCACAGGGTTCCCCCCCTCTGTATCAAACCCTGCTTTGCAATACGAAAAGTGCCACTATGTGGCGGGGTACTTGCTAGATGTAAAATATTTAACAGTTCTTAGCTCTGTGCAGTGTACAGGGGCCAAGGAGTAAAATAGCACTGAGTGAGGCATAAATTAGTTTCTCATTTATTTCTTGATAACTTGGAAAATGAAGTTACAAAGTCCTATAGTGGGTTTTGTTGTGAGGCGATCGCTTGTCTGTTCACCATGTGCTTAGCCTATGGCGTACACATTGTGAGTGTAAATAAATAATGCTAATGATGTGCTTGAGCACAAATGGCGAACGAGCCTCAAACTACACTATTGTTAAATGATTGATTTTAACTTCTAACACTCAAGCTACTAAAAAAAAGTCGAGTTTTATGTACGTGTATACGGTGAAGGGGTTTCAATGCCATAGTAACCACTCACCACAACTGTTTGAATAAAAAACAACAACAACAACAACAAAAACAAAAACAAATTACATTATTCAAACGTTTTCTTAGTTATATTCTTTAGTTGAGTAGTAGCTCTAACGCACAATTATTTCACTGCACATGACATACCTACACAAGACTTAGCTACCTCTTTGGTTAGTCTAAGGCCAAATAATTTTCAAGTAAATATTGTTGGTAGGGCTTATAACTATGACAAATAGTGCACTAACTTACCACTGCCGCTAACTCGGATAGAAATGGAACTCCGGCAAGTTTTCAAGTTTTAACTCCCCCAGAATTCAAAATGGTAAACGATTTAATTTCAAGGGTGATACGGGTAATGATCAATAAACCAGAGGATTCCGTTTAGTGAAGTTTGGGATGGGGTCGACCACTGAACTAACAAATAAATGCCAGGGTCAACGTACAAACATGACATACATAAGTCCAAACATATATATAAACAAACATCCCCGATTTTCAATTGTGTTACACCTGTAAGTGTCTCGCTCGCTTCGCTCGCTCACCAATGAAATTAACTAATAAAAAGATAGCTATAGTTCTGAGCGTACAGTGACTAAGTCTAGTGAAGGACAAGTTAGGTTAGTCTATGGCTTTAAGATAACAATCTGTGTACAACAATATCTCAGACGAGCTGAGTATTTGTTTGGTAGAACAAAGACCCGAAGTGACAGAGAGGTTGAGTAGCAACTGACATTGTTGCTGAAATAGACTTTATGCTGCATAGCATGAATATTCAGTGGCGACTATATATTGCATCAGTAGCAGTTCAAAGTGCAAATAAAAGGTGTATTCAAGAGAATTGGAGTGATGATGGATAATCAGGCATAACATAATTAACTAATTAACACTGTCTTACATACACAAACTATTGATGGGATATACTTGAAATGACAATTAACTAGGCAGGGATGGCAGAAAAATTGCTCTGTAACTTCCCTTGTATCCCAGACAACCAATCACTCACTAAGCGTGAAGCCAGAGCAGGGGCTTTGAAATGACAATGTGCAAGTCATAAGTCAGTGAGGCAATGATAATTAGTAAGAATGAGTGTTAATAAGGAAGCTATTAGTTGGAGAAGAGAGCATGAATAGGGAAAGATTAATTGGAGATATACAAGTGAATAATAAATATATTAGATGTATTCTCTCTCTTTCACAGGCTTTTTTAAACAATACAGAATTAAAAATATTTGGTCGTCACCGGGAATCGAACCCAGGACTGCATGCTTAACACACAAGCGCTCTGCCACTGAGCTACACCAGCCATCAAACAAACACTCCAATTCTGTATTTATATTGTTAAGGGGTACTGTTATGCTACAGTCTCGCTCTCAACAGACCAACAAAACTTCTCTTTTTCCAAATATTCTTTTTATCTGTTGAATTTTTTTAAATCCACTAATTCATCACTTCATAATTTCTTTCTCAGCCTTTAGATGTATTCTCTCTCTCTTTCACAGGCTTTTTTAAACAATACAGAATTAAAAATATTTGGTCGTAACTGGGAATCAAACCCCGGACCGCATGCTTAACGCACAAGCGGTCTGCCACTGAGATACGTCAACCAGCCGGCAAACAAACACTTCAATTCTGTATTTATACTGTTAAGGGTCTGTTGAGAGCGAGACTGTAGCATAGCATTATACCCCTTAACAGTATAAATGATGATATAATGAACAATGCTATAACCTGGGGGCACATAATAACCAAGAATACAGGTGATATGGGAAAATGCTGTCCTTAGCAAATTCTTGTTCACTTTAATGCAATCCATCCCACAGTTAGAAATAGGAAATTCCAAATGAAATTTATTGTGTATAGGGCAAGGCCACAGTTTAGGTATCATTTATGATGAGCGTGGTGGAAAATTTGACGTCAAAAAATGGCGTTCAATGTATAGAAGTTGAATGGGAATAGCATGATCCTCATATTTCTGCCCCATAAATCAGCTTGTTTTTTATGGAAAAAGTTTTAAAAGGTAAACAATGATACACCTAATCTCAATGTGATAATAGTAAGCCTAATTTTAAGATTCACACTTTCTACTCTTTAAGATGGACAAACTGTAATCAGACAAACATTAAACGACCCTAAATTATCCAGAAATTCACCCTGAGAAGAAATTGTCTTCTTTTTCATTCTGTCTTTCAACTCCTTCTTGATGCTGTAAATCTTCTGGGCAAGCAGCTTATAATAGTTTTCTTTGGTGTTGGCATTTTCAAACATAGTCTTCTCAACCTATAGAGGGAGGGGGGGGGGGTCAAGGCTGTTTGGGGGGAGAGAGGGTGGAAGTGGAGAGAGAAATATAAAACAAGTGCTGAACATCTGCTGAGCAAATGTAATGACCAAAAATAGAGATTGGTAGAATAATAATATTGCTTATTACTGAAAATAGATGAAACATTTAAACAGTAACAAATTTAAGTATGTCTCACAAGGAAAACAAATTAATCAAGTAAAAACACCAATAACTTACCTTCATGGCATACTGAATGAGGCTGTATGCTCTCATGTCTTGCCAAGCAATAGGATCATGTACAGGATAGATTGCTTCAACACTGGAAAATAAAATGTGTGCCACTTTGTTAAATTATATCACAAGATGACAAAATAATTACTCAACAACAACAACCAAAAATAAGATTTTACTTGGAATAAATATGTAATAAAATAATCTGCTCTATAGATACCTCACTAATGCATTTCTGTAGCTATGTACATGGCGGATAAAGGCTTGGCAGGTGAAAAAATGAAAGTGTAACACCCTGCACTCTTGCTACTCTTTGAAAAATCGATAAAATAAAAATGTTTTTTCCTCACTAGTAACTTTCTCTTATATATAAGCACAAACAGGTTAAGTGAGAAATCCAACATATCTATCTTTATATTTTATAACTTGTTAGCATAAGGTACATGTTCTTTACTGGCTTTCTAGTTTGCAGAGACAGGAGGCCTGGGAAAAAGCTGGGTATAGGTCATTGCTATTCATTTTTGGTGTACTTCTTTTTCGTTCATCAAGTCATGGACGAGAATGAATTGTACCTATAGAGCTGTTTATTTTTGTGGGACAGAAGGCATGGTAGAAGAATCTAATAAAATTCTCAACCGAAGAAATGTTGAATATGATAGCTATCACTTAGAAATGAGCTACTTAAATATTCTGATATAGCTACAGTTTTAGTTCACCGACTTCTCCAGTAAGTTTAAGGATTGTTAATTAGGTGTGGTGCATTATTTAAAAATTAAAGTTGCTTGAATGTGAGAGTAAATACTGTAAGAATAGTATTAGCCAGATGTAGCTTCAACTAATGTTGCATTCTTTAATTTTAGCACGTTTGTATGGCTCAACAGTATATTATATATTTGAATAGCATAATTCAGCGAAGCAAGCGGAGCTGACTTACTAATGAGTCCGCAATATATATATATATTCAGGTCTAGGAATTGTTTTTGTTCTTGCGTGAGCGTACGTGTGCACATTTTCTCCTACGCGCTTGCGCGGGCCGGGTAACCTTCTTAGCAACATTTTGTTTTGTTTACCCGCCGTACGAAGTAGCGATGCCCAGTGAAACAAATTCTGCGAAAGAGAGACAAAACGTTAGAAACGCTCGGTCAAGAGCTTTGAGGGTGAACGGGACTCCCCTGTGTATTGAATGGGTTGTATGAGTGTGAGACAGTGTTAGTCTCTGGCGTACGTACGTGGGAGGAGTCACCGTTCGGTGAAGGACCAGGTGCTCACTTGATCTGGCGCAACTATATCTACCCGCAACCGCTGGCGTGAGCTTGCAGTCTTGGGCAGTAGTAAAAGTGCGCACTCTCTAACAGTGGTACTCGCTAGAGTTTTCAGAGGTAAGCAACCCTTTTATCATTCAGACATGGTACAATATATAGGTATGACTTAGAGCTAGATGACTGTGGTTACAGGCAAATATGAATATCATTAAGTCGGAGCATGACAATTGTGGTATGTAAACATAGGGAAATGTTAAAGGATGACAAAGTTCTTCTTTTTGAATCTTCTATGTCTGGGTGGTCCCAGACAGACTCCCGGGCTTAGCTGAAGCTGCGGGGTCGTCCTCGTTCTCGTCCGGCGAGAATGGGATAAGTTGTGTGACTGCCCTGGTGTATCGTTTGTCTCTGCATTGTAGCTTGACTGCACGTACTTGTCCGTCGCTGCCGGGCATTGTTTCGATGATTCGTGCTATGGGCCAAGTCCTTTCCTTCAGTGTTTCATCCTTGATATAAACCAAGTCTCCTTCCTTGAGTTGGGGTTTCTTCTTGAGCCATTTTGTCCTTTGTGTTTGGATGGCTAGATAGCTTGTTAGCCATTGGTCCCACAGATCCTTCCTGAGTCGGGCTACCAGTCTCCATCTGCGGAGTGAGGCGATCTTCCCTGTTGGCGGTTGAGGTGTGGGTGGTGCTCGTAAAGGTCTTCCCACCAGAAAGTGTCCAGCAGTCAGGTACAGTCCTTGTTGAGTCTCGTCTTCGTACAGATGAGTGATCGATCTGGAGTTAAGTATAGACTCTGCTTCTATTACGATGGTGTAGAGTTCTTCGTATCTTAACGAGTGGGGTTTCAGATTCTTTCTGAGTAGAAGCTTCATTGCTTTCACAGCCGCTTCCCAGAGCCCCCCAAAGTGGGGTGCCCTAGGAGGGATGTGATGCCACCTTATATTGTTTTCCTGAGCAAAGATGGTGATTGACTGCTTATTTTCTCTTGATTCGAGAAGTTCCTGCAACTCTCGAATCTCCTCCCGGGCGCCCACGAAGTTTGTGCCATTGTCACAGTATATGTCAGAGGGGCATCCCCGTCGAGCTACGAAGCGGCGTAGGGCAGCCCGGAAGTCGACCGTCGAGAGCGAGGAACACAGATCCAGATGTACAGCTTTCGTCGATAGACAGACAAAGACAGCTGCGTAACATTTCAAGTGGATGGGCTTACGGGTGTAGCCCTGTCGTATCGTGAAGGGACCCGCGAAGTCAACACCAGTCTTCATGAAGGGCGGAGTCGGGGTAGTTCGTGACATAGGTAGAAGTCCCATCTGCTGGGTGAGAGGGCGTGCGTAGGCACGTTGACAATTCGCACAAGTCCTGCTAATTAACTTCAACAAATTGCGCAGGCCAGGAATGAAGTAGGTGGAGACGATGATGGAGTGGAGTGTTGATACTCCCGCATGACTGTGTGTCACGTGAAGTGTCCTGATGAAGAGTTTTGTGAATTTCGACTTTGCGTTGAGTGGGATGAGTAGGCGAGGTTCGGATGTATTCACCGTGTCCCGAACTCTGCTCTGAACTTTAATCAATCCATTGTCCAGTGTGAGGATCGTCTTGTAAAGTGGGTGGATCTTGTGGAGACTCTTGTTGGTCTTGATAGCCGCGAAGACTTCTGGAAACGATTGTCGTTGGGCTAACGTGAACAGTAAAGTTTTGCTCTGATGTATTTCCGAGTGAGAGATGACGTTTGATGTGGTCTTGGTAGAGCCTCGTCTGGCGTTGTTGATGAAGCGTAGTATCCAAGCTACGACTTGTACTAAAGTGTTGGCTGATGAGAATTTCTCCCAGAGGTAGTCCAGGAATCGAGATTGTTGGGTTTCTATGTCCATAGATACTGCAACTGTGAGTACAGTAACGGCTTCTTTAGGACGGTTGATCATGGTGACTGGCCATTTGTGAGGAGGCAGGGAGAGCCAGGTAGGTCCTGACCACCATAGAGTGGATGTGATCAGATCTGAAGTCGTAACCCCCCTGCTGGCTAAATCCGCTGGATTTTCCGCTGTGGGAACGTGTCTCCATTTTGTAGAGGGTAGTAGATCCTGAATATGTTGAACACGGTTCGCCACGAAACGGTCCTTGGTGAGTTGAGACGGATGTTTTGGTAGCCAATGTAAGATAATTGCACTGTCTGTCCAAGCGTGTAGATGGTCAGGTGGGATGTCCAGTATCTGACCCGTATGTGATAGAAGTTTGGCCAGAAGGTGGGCACCGAGTAGTTCCGCTTTGGGGATGGTTGTGTGTTTTACTGGCAAGACCCGTGACTTGGCCGTGACCAGTGACGTGTGAATAGATCCATCCTCTTGTACAGAGCGGTAGTAGATGGCAGCTCCATATGCCACGGAGGAAGCGTCGGAGAAGCCATGTAGTGAGATGAATATTGATTTGCCAGATAGTGCTGTGATTCTTCGTGGTATTGGATGTTCGACGATCTTGTGGAGGTCTTCGATCCAAGTTTCCCATTTGTCTCTGATCTCTTGAGGTACAGGTTTGTCCCAGGGTATGTTCTTTTTCCAAGTGTCTTGGAGTAGAATGCGGGCTGTAATGATCGCTGGGGAAAAGAGACCCAGTATGTCAAATACGCCTGCAGTGACTGATGCCATAATTCGTTTGGTGACTTTGGTGTTTCCGTCAATGTTGATGGCAGGTGTCGAAACGTGAAGAGTGTCAGTGTGTACGTTCCAATGTACACCTAGAGCCTTGGGCGTTTGAGAATCAGACAGGTTGAGAGATGACCCGGTCTCCTCGCGCAGACTTGGGGGTGTGAGAGCTAGGAAGTCTTCTGAGTTAGACCTCCATTTCCGCAAGGTCATGCCAGCTTTGTCAAGGAGATTACATAGTTCTGTCCTTATCTTGTTTGCTTCTACTACTGAATCAGCTCCTGAAACGTAGTCGTCCACATAGAACTCTGAACGTATGGCTTTGGCTGCGTTGGGACGAGTCTCTTGATGTAGATCCGGCTCGAAGGACCAAATGAACGGGACTCCCCTGTGTATTGAATGGGTTGTATGAGTGTGAGACAGTGTTAGTCTCTGGCGTACGTACGTGGGAGGAGTCACCGTTCGGTGAAGGACCAGGTGCTCACTTGATCTGGCGCAACTATATCTACCCGCAACCGCTGGCGTGAGCTTGCAGTCTTGGGCAGTAGTAAAAGTGCGCACTCTCTAACAGTGGTACTCGCTAGAGTTTTCAGAGGTAAGCAACCCTTTTATCATTCAGACATGGTACAATATATAGGTATGACTTAGAGCTAGATGACTGTGGTTACAGGCAAATATGAATATCATTAAGTCGGAGCATGACAATTGTGGTATGTAAACATAGAGAAATGTTAAAGGATGACAAAGTTCTTCTTTTCGAATCTTCTATGTCTGGGTGGTCCCAGACAGAGGGCGTTAGAAATTCCAGAAGAAAAATTAGTAAGGAGAGAGATAAGAAATGAAAAAGACAGGGTAAGGAGGAGGAGAGCTAAAACGAAACAGAAACAGGTAGCAAAGTATAGAATCTTTCTTTTTGAAAAGCCATTAAATGTTCCTAATTTATTTATTAGACTATTCCTGAGGATTACGGTACCAATCAACTTGATACAGCTGTAGACTCAACTACTCTTGAAGACACTGAAAATGCAGCTACACCATGTGAACGAGAAGCTAATATCCCGACTACTTTTTGTACTGCAAGAGTATTTTGTAGCCACACCAAGCATGCATGGAATATCTGCAATTACAGGGAACATGCATTGCTCGCTTCGCTATTTTGTGCTATTAGAGCGTATCACTAGTATATTGAATAGTGCGGACTACAGTGTGCTATCAGGTGTGGAAAATTCTGGCTGGCTTGAAGTCTATGTATGAATTAACCCTGGTCCCTTGCCCTTCCCCTGAACTCTACATATATTCTGGCTATTATTACCAGTTTTCTAGTCACTTCCAAAAAGTACTAGCTTGATTGTGAACATACTGTCAACTGATTAATGTTACTTGAAATTGCGCAAATTTTTTTTTGTATTTTGGCGAGGGTGTGAGACACTTATAGGGGTTACACAATAGAAATTCTGTGGATTTTTTAATTTGTCTTCTAAACATTTGAATTTATTCTTGCTTATAAAAGTATAGCAGACCAAAAGCACTATTTCACTTTGCCGTCATTGAATAAGTCAAGTTAGCACATTTCAATTTCAAATACTACACTGTATTGAAATTATGCAAAGGGCTGTAGCTCATAGTTAGCTTTAAAGCCAGACTAGCTTGCATGCCATTTGTGCTGAAGCATGCCACTAGTGTTAGTTAAGCAAGTTGCGCTTATCTAGTTAAGTGAAGAAAAAAATGGGGGGGGGGGGGAAGGTTGTTGGCTTTGGCCACCGCTGTCTACAAGCAGATATATAATTGGCGTTGAAAATTTTGGCACCAAAGCTGCCATATTATTTATCACTGTTTTTACACTGTTAAAAAAGAAGCGTTATAATAACACTTTTGAAGTGTAAAATGTAGCAGTGTTGTAGTAACACTGGGCCAGTGTTAATTCTAATTGTAAACAATGCAGCATTCCAGTAACATTGACATTAATGTAAGTGTGCAAATTGATATAAATGACCACATTTTTTTGTTTCTTTAGCAGTTATTTACCTGATAACATTCAAGCCATTATCATTAACTGGTTGTACTTTATTAAAATCAAGTTAAAATTTATAATGCGCTAAATCTTTCATACCGTATCGTTATTTAATTTTTAGCTAATATACTGATATAGATTCATAGAAGTTTACAAACAAGCAGTAAGGGAACTTAGCTGCAATAGCTGTCTATCTAAATTCTACAATTGACAGTAACTTTGTTAGCTACTTATATAGCTAAGTTAGGCATGAAATAGAATAAATCTAGCCACTGCTCCGCCACAATGTCTAATTTGCTGCATTATTTAAATCCTTGCAGAAGACCGTTTGGCTAAAAATTTCTGAGAGTTTGTTTACAATGAAGTGAGTGCTTACCGAATGCGCAATATGGTTTTTATTGCGATGCGCACAAGCACCCGCTTTCTCCCAACAAGCACCCACTTTTTCCCTGAGAGCATTTATTAGAATATTCCGGGATTCCTTTGCAGAAAAGTTCTATTACGATGTTTTCAAATGCTGGTCTCGCCTTCTATCTTTCGGAGAACCAGTAAGTTAAAATGGGTGTTGATTACTGGAATAATAGAGTGTTTTGGCTAATGTAAGTGATGCATTTGAATAAAGTAGCCGTTTAAGTTGAGTTTGAGCACTGGCAGAGGTAATTTCTTCTTTTAGGATTAATGAATTTAGCAAGTGTTTGGGTACATTTTCCGACTATATATGAGAGTTATGTCAAAAATTATCTACTGCACTCTTGGAGATTAACAAGGCAAGAATATACAAGTTAAAACAAAATTATTACAGTTGTTAGTTCAGCCCTTTGTTTATATACTATTTCTTTACTCTGAGTTTGCTCGTTTTTCCTCTTTCCCCAAATATTTTCCTCAAATTAAATATGCCACAAGCTTAGTTTGTTACATTTTGCTATGAAGTTTTAATGTTTTGACCAATTATATATGAGCATAATGTTATTCACATAACTTTATTTTCGTAGTCAATAATGATAACTTAAACATTTCAGTTTGTGTTCTCATGCTATCCAGACTATTCATTATCGCTCTATAGCATTATCATGCTATAGAGTGATAATGGTGGTACAAAATGTATTTGTACACAAATACTTTTGTTTTTGCTCTATTCTATATATTTTTTGTGTGTTTAGAATAGCCTGTTTAGTGTGTTTATGTGTGTTTATTTTGGATAGCTTGTTTAGTTGCATTTATGAGCTTGATTAGAATTGAGTGTTTAGTTGCATTTTTGTGTTTAGTTGCATTTGTGAATGTGTTTGTATATTTCTTATTGGTTTATGTTATATTTTTATGTGTCAATGCAGGTATCTCTCTTGATGATGGATCATAAATGGAGTGCATATCATATTCTTTTACTCATGTAGAAAGGACAGCTTCCAAACTGTTTACTTTATTCAAACTATTTTAATATATTTCATTGTTAATCATTTATTTACCTATAATTTTGAGGTTAAGTGAATGAGATGTGGTCAATATTTGATATCAGCGCCATTGAAACATGTTACTTAGTGTTATAATAAGCTTGCAGAAGGTGTTAAATACAACTCTGCTAAAGATGTTTTCCAAACACCTCTCAGAGTGTTATATTATAACCCTTTGTGCAGTGTTGAGGAAACATGGCTGGGGCATAAATTCCTCCCTCTCGTGGGAATGTTCATTGCAGTGTTACTGGAACACTTCATTTTTAACAGTGTACTGTTGTAAAAATGGTGACGCCATTCCATAAAAATGGAACATTAGTATGGCCAACCTACAAGACCAAAATGGCTGTTCTACACAGATGATTTCTTTTGTTTATGATGCCAAAATGGGCATGTTTTTTTACACTAACTCTATGTATATAGAATTTGACCCAAGAAATCGGGATTGTATTTTGTGGCATGCCTATAGGCAACCCTGATACACTATCTGATGTATCTCTACAATGAAAGTGCAACTAATTAGAGGGGTACAATTAGAAATCTGCAGAATTGGATGTAGCAATTATGCCGCACACACATACACACACAAAAAAAAACTTACAGTTTCCGAACCAGCTGCTGCCTCAGGTCTGGCTGCACTTCATTGTGCCACGGCTTTGTCGGAATCGTCGTGATGCTATAAATAAGATAAAAATATCCTGACAATAAGAATTTGGGGACAATTATAACTCCATGCAGCTGGTCTGATATTTGTCAGACCAACTGCTGATTTGGTTGGACAAATTATTCTTTGACTGGACACGAAAGCATTTTATTCACATAACATGTAAGTAGTTGATGTTTGTCCTGGTAACCACAGCCAAGACAAAGACATTGAATGTGACTTCTTGTCATTAGTATCACATACTAAGTCATCACAACATTATTCAGAACTAATTTTTTTTAATTTCATTGAACCATTCTTGTACACTACAATGAATAGTTTGAGAAATGAGTAAATTACATAAAAGTGAGAATTTTCTAGTTGCATGAAGCAAAGTGTTTAGCTGTTGTCATCATCGTTAAGCCATTTGTCCCAATCATCAAGAAGAAATGAAGTTTTTGGCTGTGCTGACTCATCTGTTTCAGCACTCAGATGCTCTAGGGTGATAAACCTTTCTTTTGTGCTAACTCACATAGAAATCTTTAAGAAAAAAGCCTTCTATTGAGATTTCCAATAAACCATGAAGAATGCTAATATCTAGATTTGTCCTCAGTTTTGTTTTTACATTTTTTAGCAGAGTTGTTTGATATGACTGGTAGTAAATGTAAGACTAAAAATAAGTTTAGCTAAGAGAAGAACATTAGACAATTTAGTACAATCAAGGGAAACGTACAAGTTTACACCAATTCGGTAACACACAGAATCAATGGGTAGATACCGCCTTGCATAGTCTACGATATAATTCAACTCATCCTGTATAGATGCAACACTTGCTTTGCATCAAGGGGAGCACGAAATTAAGAAATGATGTATTCCACAGCTTGCAGAATGTCGGCAAAGGCAACATCAGTGGATGTAGCTTTCTCTGCATCAGATTTTTTTTTTCTCCAAAGCCAGCTCTGTATTTCAAGGAAGACTGTGATTGATCTGAGAAGTTGCATGTCAGACCCATTGAAGACGTTCCTTAATCTTTAGCTCAAGCCTACGGAATTCAGCCAGAGCATCATGTTTACATGTGTCCACCATAACACTTTATTTTGGGTTATTTCTGCATGCATTCTAGCCATTGCAGCCTTGTATACTCTTGGCAAGGTCACGCATATTACTGAGCTTCATATTGGTAGAACCCGATATCCAAGTACTGTAGAAGTTCTTGAGGGAGCAAATATACCGTTCGAACTTTCTGCAGATGGCACAATACAAAGTGGCAAAATGGACATGCTCGCTTTCGAGATCGCAACGAAGCCAGGAGAGAGTTTGAAGCTGCCTTTCGTACTCCTGTTGCCATTTTTGAAAAGTAGACAGACTAAAATGTCGCTTTTCACTCGTTTAAACTTGCGATCCTCCGTGGAACAACTACCGCTAGAGCCGTTGTCAATACCTGCAGCAGAGAAGGTAAATTTGTAGCCAGCCTTATTTGTCCGGTGGGGAGTAAAAGTGGACAGTCACTTGCCTCTTGCTGGCTGGCGGTCTCGTGTCCGTTGACTGATCACAATAATTATCCCTGAGAATTATAGTGGAACTCATTACATATTCAATATAGCTAGAAATACTCCCAATGCACCACTTGAAAGATGAGGACATGAGAAATCCGCTCTTATTTATTTATATAAGAGTTACTTTCCAAACTAAGTAATAGTTAGAGCATAAGCGCTTAGGTACTGGTGGATTTTTTAGTGCACTGAAGCCCAAGGGCTGTGCAGGAGGGCTTTGTGCACTAAATTCACCAGTACCTAAGCCATGCTCTAACTATTTTAGATCCCGTTTACCCATGCCCAGTTTCCACTAGCAACTTTGTTTATCAGCATTTTCGCAGAAATGGTGGTGTCAAGCGAATTTCAGGCCCAAAATTAAAATTCAATTAAAATTCAATTGAAGCACAAGGCAAGTTTACTTTAGCACTGTAGCTGCCAGCTGTTACCTGCTAAGCAGTTAAGCAGCTAGCTATGGTAAATTCCTGTGGTATGAGCGGGGAGAGTTATCCAACTAGGGCTGGTCCCATATAGGTCGGATATGAGAGGGTAGTAGACCCTCACATATCATGGGCCTCACATGGTACCCAGCTTTATCCAGCCTATTCTATTAAACTAAAACTCAAAAATAGCAATACCCCAAGGGTGGTTAGTATGCACAGTTCATATACCTAAAGGCAAAAAATAGTGCACACTTACCAAGTTAGTACACCTAGTAACAATATAGCAACTGGATCTAACTCCATCCAGTGAATCCATACTATAGTCAGTTCAAAATTAAAATTGTAGTAGGATGATTTTGCATAAAAGAAAGAAACTCTTGTCCAAGTCAAGTTGGCCAGAAAAAAAAAATACAAAAAAAAATTGATACAAAGCAGCTACAAGTCCAGGGTTTGCACCATTGGGAAGGTTCATGCCTAGATATTTCCTTAGTATTCAGAACCAATTAAAGAAGATTTTCAATGCTATACTTAATACAAAAGTCTATGGGAATAGAAAAACAAACAAACTCTCAGCTTCCTTGCTATACATCATGTGCCTATATTTAATCCAGCAGAACTCCTGAAAATTTGTGAGGTACAATTAAACTAATTTAATAAAAATAAAAAAACTTTCCTATGGTGGCTACTACTCATAGATACAAGTAGGTAAAGTTTGTTGTTGCTGCATGAAGGGTCTAGGAGGGTCTAGAACCACCTGTTTTTCACCTGCAGCTTGGGGACTTGTAGACTAATTTCTTCCTTTATTTATGCAATTTTCAAACTTCATAGAGTTCTAAGACTATATCAATCTGTAAAAATTATTGAGGGTATAGCAACTATACCCATTGTGTCACTAACTACTTGTAAAGCTATGGCTTACAATGGAATCTGAAGGACACTGCTAAGACAACTATTAGAACATAACATAATATTAAGGTTTGTATGTGATTTAAAAATCCTGAGACACCGAGGGCAGAGCCCCAGTGGCATGGGTTTGTGAATCACAATATAAACCAATTTTAATTGGTTTATAACTAATTTATAGCCTGTGGACATAGTTACCCTGGTGCAATGAATATTACTTATTACATGAGTCAGAGTGTGATATGGCTAATTTATTTTCACAGCCAGAGGCAGAGTGAAAATAAAGCCTGAGAGTAAGGAAAATGGCGGCTGACAGTATTTGTCGACTTCCCGAGACCATTTTAGTAGCATTACAGCAACTTAGCGCACACAAAAGCTTAGAAACAATGTCACATATAAGTCGTGAGCACCTTAACAGAAGACAAACAATAAAATAAACAAACAAGAAAAAAAACAACAACAACAAATAGCGGGCTCTAATTAGAGAATGAAGAAAAGTTCTGTTTGCCATTGACGCAGCTAAATTCAACTGCAAAAGGCAAAAGATATACAGTGCTTCCAGCTTAAGGGTGCTGGCACACCGGATACGCGCTCCGCCCACACAAATCAATTAAGGTTAATTGGCTGTTGCTATGGAAAATAACTCCGATTCTATACCTCGCAGGTTCACGCAGCCAAGCGGATCTACAAGACATGCTGGCAAAATGTGGACTTACCAAGAATGACTGACACACGCACTGAACCAAAGAAGTTATGAAGCCTCAAAGTCCCAAAATAAACGGAACTTATTGGAGACAGTGGAGGACGCACAGAAGCCAGAATTTCGTCCACCGCTTTTTCAGCTCATTGTTTGTAATATTGTCGTTTTTGTTTTGTTCAATTCTATTTTGCTTTATATTTATTCATATTTTTACGTAATTTTTTCTTGTTGCGTCACAAATGGATACTGTATTGAAAAACAAAAACGACTACTTTTATTACCTTGTTAAGTTACGCCGCTGTACCAAAATTGAAACACTAATCATCCGCCTTTCTGTACTTGGAGTACAAAATAGATTCCAATTGTCTCGCACTTTTTTGCCACTGTGCAATTTTCTAGCCCCTCCCTCCGTATTATACTTACCACGGTCTGCCAGGAAGCTCTTATCTATGCGCGGGTATTTAAGGTACGCCCTCTACCTCTACAACCCGGTGGTTTCGTGGTTTATTGCTCAATTAAGCCGCGCGCGAGCGTTGCTATGTGCCAGCACCCTTAAAGAGTGGATTTTTTAGCTTTTTGGTTAAGGTTGCTAATTCTGCTATAATTTCTCAAGTATGTGTAATATAAAGGTAAAAATTTGTATTATTATACATTAATGTCATATTAACATACAGACAAAACAATTTTGTGGGTTTGTGGTTATTTTTGTGGTTATAGGTGATGGAACTAGGAGCTTCAAGACAGTGAATTTGGAAGTGTTTAAGCTGAAAAAAGAGAAATTATTTTTCCTTATACCATGGTTGCTGTGGTAACACCCATGGATTAAAAGTGATATTTTCCAGGTGATTTTTCCTGGGGCTATGATATTTTCCAGGTGGGTGTCAAGCGAATTCTTCCGTGTTTCCGGCCCAAAATTAAAATTCAATTAAAATTCAATTGAAGCACGCCAGAAAGTTTACTTTAGCAAGTTTACTTTAGCAAGTTTACTTTAGCATTGTAGCTGCCAGCTGTTATCTCCAGATCTAACTCTACCTGGGCTGCTCAGCAGTAAGCAGTAAAGCAGCTAGCTGTGGTAAATTTCTGTGGTATGAGAGCGGCAGGAGAGTTATATGTGGTAGGGCTGGTCCCATATAGGTGGATATGAGAGAGTAGTAGTAGCAGCAACTATGGTATAAAACAGTTGTGCCATGGCAACATCGGGGCACCGCCCACCCTAGGATCGGGACGGTTATATTCCGTAACCCCTCTTTGGCCATGGCATAACTATTACTTATCTCTATAACTTGGTATACTGATACTTTAATACCTGAAGTTTCATATGAGCCTGATTTTGTGGGCACACGAAATTTGAATCTCGAAATATTTAAAATTTTAAGAAAAAAAAGTGTTTAAGCCAGGGTTTTTGAATTTATTGAGTTATATCTCTAAAAATCTGACACATGATGTAAAATTGCCTTAAAATTATTATGTATAACTTTGGTAGCTAGCTATACCTTGAAAATTAAGTGAGTTGTAGCTGTTTTTCACCAAAAAAAATTTACGCACGATAAGGGTCATCAAATGATGACGTTTAGAGCGGGTTGTGGGCCTTTAGTACACGTAAACGCGACGTCACAAAACAGCGCATGCGTATTTGTGTCATAAAGGCACGAGGGTGCCAGTTTACCGCTAATTGTTGCACGGGTATGGCTGATTTAGCTACGGTTGTATCTCTGGCCCTAGGTATCAAGTTTTACGGCGCTACTGCCTATCACGGCCAGCGTTTTAGCTGCCGTCTGGAGCTGCACAACCCGTAGGACTCCAACTGCATCACCCTGATGTTGTCAGAATACCAATGCTGGGAGCCTTGGGAGTATTAAACTCCTTCAGCTTTTCTTCAGCTCATGAAAAAGATGACCTCTTGGATAGGCTTGGCTCCAAGTTAGTAATACCAGCCAACAATTCTGACTGATTTCGACTTCGCTTACTGCTGCTAGTAGAACGATGAGAATCCATACAGCCGCTTGCAGTTAGGGAAAGTCCCGTATTACCGCTTAGGGAAATAACCGTTCGACCTTAGCTCGTTAACTAGCTACGTTTAATGACGAACTACCGCAAAATTTTGACGTCAACAAAAATGGCATAAAATATATTAGAGCGAATGAGAAAAGTGCTGTTGTCCATTTTCCATTTTCTAAACAGGCAGTTTTACTATTGCAAACATTATTGGGATGATGAAGAAAAGGCATGTGTATGTTAAATGACTGTAGTGAGGGTCTATACAGTAGTTTAAAAAAATCCACTCTTTAAGTTGGAAGCACTGTACAGCGTGCTATCAGAGTTCTGCAAGATATCCTGAGGGTTCATCTTCAATCAAGAAATACTTGGTACATACACATGGCATTGATAGATGGACTTGAGTATTAAGCGCAAATATGATTGCATATAGCTGTTTTTTTTTTTAGTATGTGGTGTGGATCTACTAGAAAGGATAGTGAGCTATAATGGAGGGTTCTCTTTGCTTGGCTACTTTTTGAATTTGAATAGAAGGAGCTAGAGGTCAAAGGGCTGGCCAGGACCTTCAGAAGGGTTCAGAATGCTGGTAAACTGAGGCCACAGATTTCAGGAGAATAGGTTGAATTATAAACAGCTACTTTAACTCATTTGTAGTTAGTTGTAGGAGCTTATATACCCCCAGCTGATATTATAGCAGCTGCTCTAACCCAGTTGAAGCCAGGCAAAGTGGCTAGCTTGGCTGGTTACTATAACTACAAGGATAATGAGCTTGAGCAATACAGCATGAAGTAACAACCAGGTGAAATGTCTTGAGTTATTTCAGGGGCCATGTACCTAAAGATATCATTATGAAGATATTTAGGGTGGAATAAATATATATATTTCATGCCAGATACCCTTACAATGCTATTTTTAAGTACTGACTGTGTGGCTATGAAATAACTCAGTTGTTTCATGATGTTATTTCAAGCTGTATTGCTACAAGCTCATTACCCTAGTAGTTATAGTCAGCCACCTAGCTTATCAGTTTTCCAGGTTTTTACAGCTACCTTTTGCTACAGGTGTTAGCCACCCAATTGTGGTTAGAGCAGCTGCTAAAATAGGGTTTGGGGAGCCCCCTTTTTTCTGAAAGAGCCCCTATTTCTTTAGCTAGTCTATTTGATAAAAGTATAATACTATAATACCAATAGTTAATGAGCCATCCATACTTATGGATATGTGGAGTCAGGATTTTTGCTATTCAGCTTCCTTTTATAATATAGCAGACCAAGCTCATAGTATGCCAAAGCTGAGCAAGTAAAGCATTAATTCCTGACAGAATAGTATTGTATTTAGTGGTTATTCAATTTTTTCTTCATGGTTGAACTATAGCTATGTAACTACTTTCAATATTAGCTAGAATATTTTTTCTAATGAAATCAGTTTTCATTTTTTTTTCATGATTAACTTACCTATGCACTCATTTTGTTTTGTTCTTAGTTTTAATTTTTCCTTCCTGACTGTAGCTGTTCATATGTCAGTTCTAGACAGTTAGATTATAATACTAATTATTGTGTGAATCAATATTACAATATCTTGTAGGAAATACAATATATACAACATTTTCCATAAGTAGCTCTCACCATGTCATCACTTCTTAAAAAGAGCCCCCCAATAAAAAAATCCTAGATCCGCCTCTGCCTTATAGCCAACTTCACACCCTGAACCCTGAGTCACCAGACTAACTACAGCAGTGAAGATGTCTAGCATAAAACCGTTTATTACACTCAGTCAGAGTGATATGGCAAGATATTTCACTCTCAGGCTTTATTTTCATGCTCTGGAAATTAGCCTGCTCCTAAAATATTTTGCTATGTCACACTCGACTTATGTAATAAGCTTTATATATTATATATTACTCACGTTGGGATGGGAATAGCGAGGGAAGTCCTGGAGGTCTGTACCCGGTTAGGCTGCATTCCTGGCTTGCGTGGATACGAAGCAGCATGTTTCAGAGGGAGACAGACCTGGCAATCTTGTCTACTGCAGTTCCTCCAGTGAGTAATGATCTGTCTTGAAGAAGCGCAATGAGAATCTAAAGGAAAAAAAAAAGAGTGTAATATTATTACACACACTTCATCAAAATTTTCATGATTTTTTTTTAAAACTCAACTTACAGTTGCAGTTTCTCCCTTGCTGGCAGACAGCCATGTGGTTCAAGACATCCTTCATGGTCTTGCAGTGAGGCAAGCCACAGGGTATGTATTCTATACCCCTGGCCTGCAAGTCTTGCTCTTTTCTCTGACACTCGCGTGCATGCAAGAGCAACACCAGCTGCTGCTGAATCTGTTTCCGCTTCTCCGGGTCAGAAGTTCCCGCAGGGGGAGTGGTGGAAACAGGTTTGGTTGGTGTAGCTTCTGAGGTTGATGATGAACTTTGGCTGCTCACTATACCTACATATATATATATATATATACATATACTGTATATATAATACTAGTGGTGTGCTTGAACACAAATGGCGAGTGAGCCACCCTAGTTATGTTACTTAAAACTTCAGTATTGTTATATAATTCATCTTAACGTTTAACACTCCAGCTACTAAAAGCGGTTGTTTTTAAATTATGTTTATACAGTAAAGGGGTTCAATGCCATAGTAACCACTTGCCGAAACTGTTTGACTTTAAAAAATAAAAAAATAAAAACACAACAACATAAACAACAACAACAACTGGCATTTCTAAGGTTATCACAAGGTTTGAACCTAACCTTATATAAGACATTTACAGTTATACTCTATGAAACCAGACCAATTACTATTAGCCTAAAATTTAGATTAAAAGTAAGTTACTGCAGTGATGTACTTGTTAGCATACATATAAGTGAGTATAAGGAAGCTATAGGAAGTAATGAAGGTTCAGAGGCATGGTAACTTGCAAAGAGTCTGCTATTACGAGAGAAAAGTAAACATATTACTGAGGCAGGTGTATTGAAATAAGATGGTTGAGGATGAGGGGCAGGATAGATCAACCAATAAAGTATCAGACAATATTGTACCATGGAATCTACTTTTTAATGTCTTCTGCAGTGTGAATCAGAGATACAGAAAATCGCTCATTGTTGGCATTGATGAATGTATTGTGCTGGTAGGCCAGGTGCTTGTATTCTACAGTTTTTGGGAGGGAAGCGTGGGGGATTGCTAGTGTCAGAGGGTGGAGCTGTACAGTTATAGATATTTATGCTGTAATTTACAATTGGATTAGCCGAAAAATCAAAATTGTCTTACGAGTCCAATTTTTAATTCATCATAGATTAAGGGAGACTAGTAAGTTCCCACCAAATTCATACTTCTTCATCTATAATTATATTCCTCCAGAAAAAAAACGAAGTCACTTCTATTTCATCTATAATTCCTTTTGAAGGGAAACTCTTCTGTAGTAACAAATTGAATGATTTCATAAAGATGAATTTTACCTGTTCACCTTATGTTAATTTTTTTACTTAAAAACTCTTTTAACCTTGTAACAATGAACTAAATAGCTATATTTACTAAGAAATATTGTTGCTGTACTTTAACTTTGCAGGAGATATTATCTACACTGACAGGAGGGAGAGGCTGGACATCCTGGCTGAACACCATTGAAACAGAGTGATGCAGCTGACACCTCTGAACAAATCACCACGGATATAGCTAGTATATAAAATGTGGTGTTTAAGACCATATTAGTGCATGCTTATTATATTACTGACCCGTGCAGTTTAAACTCTTAATGTAGCAAAGGAGAAGGCACTGCTACATTTTCTGACATTTCCCCTGAAGTTCCTAGCCTCAGTGATGCCAGTGAATAGGGCTTTGAATTGTGATAGCAAGTACACATATTATTTTTTCCATTTATTGTTGTACTTGGTTTGGTTGCAAACGAATTCACCTTGCCAATAGTCTGGCTAGCCAGACCCTTTACTTCTTTACAATTGCCTCTTGGTTTACTTCAGCACTAGTTCATGAAAGCTTCTCCCTAGTTTCTCTGCCACTCCCTGTGGTGACCAAGCCCACCACACACACAGTGCAACAGTAACTTATCTTATTAATTACTAGTGATGTGCTTGAGCACAATTGGCGAGCGAGCCTGTGCATAAAAGAAACACTTCTAAAGAATCTATCAGTCTATTTCTAAAAAGTATATGTATGTATGTAGCCGTTGTGACCATACTTTATCTAACAAATACAGAAATACTTTCTTGCCTCAATTTCCTGAGTACTGGTATTTATAACCTCTGTAGTATGAAACTTAAGCCATTCTGACTACCTCAATTACCAGTAACTCTTGAACAAGCTCTCAGCTACAAAAAAAATTGGCCAGTGTTATTTTTGTAATTCAGACAACAAATATGGAGTTACTACTTACCTAAATTTCCTGAGTATTGGTAACTTCTGTAGTATCAAATTGAAGCCATTTTGATGATCTGAATTACTGGTAATTCTTGACAACAAGCTCAAAGCTACAAAAACAATAGACCACTTAATTTTAACAATCAAATACAAAATTACTTTCTCACGTATTCTTGAGTAGTGGTAACTTCTGTAGAATCAAATTGAAGCCACTCTGACTATCTGAATTTACCAGTCACTCTTGACGGCAAGTTTTAGATACAAAACAGAATGGCCAGGGTTATTTAGTAATTTTAGCTAACAAATATGGAATTAGGTATTTACCTTAGCTTCCCCCGAGTATTGGTAGCTTCCTTAGCATTAGCATTCTGACTACTAGTGGGTCTTGACAACCAACAACTGGCACTTCGTAGCCTCCCAAAATGGCAAAGTTTTGAAAATTAAAAAAACAACAACAAAAAAACAACAAAAAAACACTAAGTCTGGTAAAGGGTCTTCAATGCCTTAGTAACCGGGCGCAGCAACTGTTTGTGTCTTAAAAAACAAGCATTTTCGCAATAATTCTCTCACAATTTTGAGCCCAAGTTTAAAGTAAAACTTGGTTAATGTCGTAGTATCCGAAGAAACTGGGGTCAAGCCTGAAAAGCCACGTTTTAGGAGAGAAAAAAACACCCGCACGCGTTTGACAGGCATACGTACCATCCATACATACATACATATATACATACTAGTGGTGTGCTTGAGCACAAATGGCGAGCGAGCCTTAAGAACAGCTAATTGATGGAGTAGAGAGCTCAATACAGATTCCAGTTTTCGTTGACACAGCCTCACCTGCAGAAACACATTTGAAAAATGTAGGAAATATTCCTGCATTCCCAAAATGTAGGAAACATTTCTGCATTTTAAAATGTAGGAACAATTCAGCTTTTGACAACTGCAAAAACACATTTGAAAATGCTGGAAATATTCCTGCATTTAGCATCTTTTTTTCTTTTCTTATTTACTTCGGAGGATGTTTTAGGATGATGAGACTTATAGTGAAGGTATCTCTCTCTCTCTGTGTGTGTAAGTTTTCTGTAAACAGTAGAAGTAAGCATAAACCTTTCTCTCTTAAATAAACAATCCAGAAATAATAGCTTACCTTCTAACAATTTTTATGATGAATTTTATAGGTGTTACAGTGACAAGCAAGTTAATGGTATGCATAAACAGCCAGCATTTAGGATGTCTGGGACTTCACCCAAACAATGAACTTTGAACATTGAAAAATTGTTGTGTATGTATGTCTTTATCTTTATCCTTTGTTTTGTTGACACTAGCTAGCCACATACGATCCATCTCCCGCCACAATTCACTTCCTGTCACAATTCATCTCAACTTCCCTTTACCGAATCCTAATCCACTTCCATATAAGGTCACCTCTAAACCCACTGGTCTTCCTGGGTTGTTGTTAAAATAAATGTGTGCATGTTTTGTTATAATTTTGTTGCCAACCTCTGAGAACTCATTGAGTTGTTATTGGTGAGAGTGCGCGCTTTTGCGGACGCAGACAAGACTGAAAGCTATCCGGCCATCGGTTGCGTCTGTGTTATACGCCCGCGTCAGATCAAGTTGGCAGACTGGTCCTTCAGATAGGCCATAGCAGGTTATTAACAACTGTTCATGGTCCTTCGAGCCTCGACAAGAAGCAGCGAAGCCCTACACTAAGCCATCGACGTCAACTCCATCACCTCGTCGAAGACCACCTACTCCATTCAACTCTCCACAAGCGTCCATCTCAGCGAGCCTGTCGTCCCCTTTGTGCGCAGCAATGGCGGAACCAGCACCTGCAGTGGCCCAGCTGGACACCTTAAAAAGAAAAAGAGCAAACAGACGTGGACAAGTGACTCGTATCCAGAAACGCCTCGCGAATATTCAAGCTTTGTCTATCAAAGATCTCCCGAGACACAAACTAGACAAGCTTTCCAACGACCTGGAACAAGAGATTCGAGAGCACGATGAACTCCAGGAGCTGATCGACGATCTAGTTATCGACGATCCAACAGCAACCGAAACAGAATCTGGAGAACGAGACACCAGAGACGATGTCCACGCTACCATCAAGGAACAAATAAGTGACCTACGTGCTATGCATGAACTGTGGAGACAAGGCAAAGCTCTCCTCCAAGAGTTCCAGCGCTTACAGGCTGTCAATGAGCCCACCAAAGCATCGTTTAGGAAGCTTGTACAGAAGTTCCTCGAAGCCTCCACGGCCTTCCTGTCGTCAGCAGACGAATTTCCAGATGAAGATATCATAGCAGAAATAGCCCACAAGATTAATGAAGGAGCCACCACGCTCACCGCCGATATTGCCAAAGCTGAGGAAGATTCTCCCTCCAGAGCCTCTTCCTTAGTATCTACGCCAGCTCACTCCACAGTAAGAGCAGCACCCATCACCGTCGCTCTGCCGAAGTTTGACGGAAATCCCATCAATTGGCGCCACTTCGAGACGCTCTTCTCCACCGCCATCAAGACCAGAGCCTCCGGCTTCAGCAACTTGGATCAGAGATCGCTCCTCATGGAGGCGCTCACCACCCAGGAGGCAAAAGCCATAGTAAGATCTTTTCCGATAGATGACGCTCCTGTAGAGAAGATCCTCGACAAGCTGAGATTACGCTTCGGTCGCCCACAAGTTGTCATCCCTCTACTCATAAAGAAAGTAACGGCTCCCAACAAGTTCACGAGAACCTACGAAGGCCTCTCACTCCTCCGAGAGCAGTACGTGTTAGGCTTGGACTCCCTCAAGCCCTACGTAGGGAACTCGTTATCAGCCTTCCTAGTTTATCTCGCCAAAGCCTCTTTTGGCGACGATCTCAAGGACGACTGGGACAAGTACGCGGGCGAAAAGCTAGCCTCACCGGACATGGACGACTTGAGTGTCTTCATTGAGAAGAGATGCCTACACATGTCTCCATCTATCAAACCTTCCACGGCCACCGCTACGACTCAGCCTTATCCCACACCGTCAAGCCAACCCAAGAAGCCATCTCCCAAGTCGTGTGTGGCGTGCAACGAGAGCCACGCACTCATCAGATGTAGAAGTTTTGCCGCCATGGACGTTGATCGACGGAACAAGCTAGTCAGAGAAAAGAGGTTATGCGTGAACTGCTTCTCCGACCAACATGGCTGCAAATTCTGTCCTTCAAAATTTAATTATCGCACATGCAATGGACGACACCACTCACTCCTCCACAAGGAAAGAGAACAGCTCAACCCACCTCCTACCCCTACAACCGACACAGCAGGCAACTACCACGTCGCGTCACCAGATGACCAGCCACCATCTTCGGTGCCTCAAGCCATGCCCTCCTTCCCGAACACGGTCACTGTCTCCCTGGAAAACGGCACTCGATGCATCCGAGCAAGAGCTATGCTGGACTCTGGAGCAGCTGTCTCACTCATGACGGAGAAGTTAGCATCCTCACTGGGACTTTGTAGATATCCTCAGAGAATGTCCCTGATGGGAAGCTTCGGTTGTGAGTACTCTAAACATTGTGTGGTTACCTCTTTGTTGTCACACTGCAGGTCCTTCATAAGCCAACCGATCACCTTCACAGTCGTGCCGAAGTTGAGACCTGCGCCAGTCCCCAAGAACAGAGAGACGATCCTCAAGAAGCCATTCCTGAAAGATTTGTCCTTGGCCGACCCAGAATTGGGAGGCGAAGTTGACATTTTCATTGGCAACATGGATCTGGACTGCTGCGTAGACGAAGGTTCGATGAAGATCGACGGTCTCAAGGTGCTCCACACTCACTTCGGCTGGAGTATCGCTGGACCTCTCCACGGTGACACAACAACATCCACACTTCTCACGTCTGCAGTGCCTGGCAACCTACAAGACAATCTCCAACGACTATGGGAACTAGACCAAGTGCCAGAAGCATCTCCCCACTCTGCAGAGGATCACGAAGTCCTTCAAAACTTCAACCGTACATTCTCCAGAGTCGAGGGAAGATTCGTGGTCACCCTACCGAGAAAGAAACAGCCTCCAGAGCTTGGTAATTCAAGACGCCAGGCCATCAAGAGACTCCTTTCGAATGAACGCTCCCTCCGTGCGAAAGACAAGCTCGAAGTGTTTAACGATGTAGTTCGTGAATATTCTCAACCATGCTGAGATTATTCCCAAAGATCAACTCAATCTGTCTCCCAACTTCTATCTCCCTGTCCATGGAGTCTTCAAAGACTCCTCGACAACGACAAAAGTACGAGCCGTCTTCGACGCATCTGCCAGAACATCCACAGGCTTGTCACTGAATGATACCTTGCTACCTGGTCCAAACCTTTACCCTCTCCTTCCTGATGTCCTTCTAAAATTCAGATGCCACCCTGTTGGAATGTCTGCAGACATCTCCAAGATGTTTCGAGAGATTCTCCTACATCCCTCCGAGCGCGACTTCCACAGGTTCCTGATGAGAGACGACGACAACGCTATTGTTGAATGCAGAATGCTACGCCTGACGTTCGGTGTCAATTGTTCTCCCTTCCTTGCCACCCAGGTATTACATAAACTAGCCGATATTTATTCTGTATCTCATCCCATTGCAGCAAAAGCCATCCTATCGGCGTTCTATGTAGACGATTTCCTGTCCAAAGCTAGCAGTGTGGAAGAAGCAGACAAACTCAGAGTCGAGCTGTGCGACCTTCTCTCCAAGGCGGGAATGACCCTCAGGAAATGGCGCACTAACTCCTCTGAGCTCAAGTCAAGAATACCTCCTGAACTACTCGAGACATGCCCACTGACTGGACTCTACCTACTCCAAGGCAAGCCCCTAAAGCCTTGGGTATCCACTAGGATGTAGAACGAGATGTACTCCACGTCTCCACCCCGACCATTCCTCAGTCTTCAACTCCGATCACCAAAAGGATCATTGCTTCTGGGACAGCGGGAGTCTTCGACATTCTCGGTCTCTTCGCTCCAGCCATCATCCCAGCTCGCATATTACTGCAAGAAACTTGGAAACTGTCCCTAGCATGGGACAAGCCAGTACCCGAAGACATAGCAGCCAGATGGTCTCAATGGATCATCGACCTACCCAAGATTACCAACTACTCCATCCCCAGAAGACTTTGTCCATCTTCAGAGCCTGTCGTGTTCAGAGCACTCCATGGATTCTGCGACGCCTCCCAAGTGGCATACGGCGCAGCAATTTATGTCAGAGACGTGACACAATCTGGAGAGACAACCGTCACACTGGTAACGGCAAAAGCCAGAGTTCTACCTGTAAAGCCAACGACAATTCCCAAAGCTGAACTACTAGGAGCCCACCTCCTGGCCAAGCTCATCCAGAAGACTCGAGCCTCACTGGACATCGACATCCATAATGTATTTGCCTGGACTGACAGTGCCATCGTACTCCATTGGCTACCCAAACAACCTGCCAACCTGGAAAGATTCGTGGCTAACAGGGTCCAGAGCATCCAAGATCTACTACCTCCTTCTCACTGGCGACATGTTCGATCCCAGGACAATCCCGCCGACCTTGCCAGCAGAGGTGTACCTGCCTCCGAATTGATCAAGTCAACGCTGTGGTGGACTGGACCTTCGTGGCTACCTTTTCCGCCCGATCAATGGCCGACACCTTCAGTATCCTTGCCAGTATCCTCAACCCAATGCCATTTAGTCCAAGTTTATACCCCAACTGTCTACCAACCCTCCTCACTTCTCAACTCTTTACTCTCCCGTTTCTCTAATTTTAATGTTCTTAATCGTGTCTTTGCGTGGATATGTAGATACATCCGCAACTCAGACCCAGACCTCAAAGACAAGTTTCGACCTCAGCTCCTCACCACGCAAGAAGTGAAGGACGCAAAAGAGACACTCTTTCGAATGTCGCAAGAAGAATTCTTCGCGGACGTCTTCGAAACGATCAAGAAAAAGACCAATCTTCCGAAAGGACACCAATTAGCCAGAGCAAACCTGTGCATGTCCAAAAATGGGCATATCCTCATCAACAGCCGAGTGAGAAATCCCACCTCACCCAAGGAACCCAAACAACTGGTGTTACTTAGCGCCAAATCTGAGCTGACCAGACTGCTGATTCGTTCCCTGCACACGACTTATAGCCACGCAGGAATATCAGCCATGACATCTATCTTGGGGGAAACCTACTACATCCCCAACCTCAGAAACCTCCTGAAGATAATCAGCAAGTCGTGTCCATCGTGCCAACGAGCATATGCCAAGCCGCTCTGCATGAAGATGGGCATGCTACCCTCGACACGAACAACGCCTGCCCCTCCGTTTGACAACACAGGAGTAGACTTCGCCGGCCCATTCTTACTCCGCCAAGGCTACACTAGGAAACCCGTGTATATTAAAACCTACGCAGTGGTATTCGTGTGTCTATGCACCAAGGCCATCCACCTGGACATCTGCTCGTCACTCTCGACCATCGACTTTCTCGCCTGCCTGAGACGTTTCGTGGCCAGAAGAGGCTGCCCTTCGCACATCTTCTCCGATAATGGGACGAATTTCATCGGCGCCCGGGAGGAGATCCGCAAGCTGCAATCACTCACGGAATCTGGAGAGACAAAGAAGGCAGTCATCAAGTTCGCCTCGGAGCAATCGATACAGTGGCACCACATTCCACCCAGAGCCCCACACTTTGGAGGATTGTGGGAGGCGGGAGTCAAGGCCATGAAGTTACTACTCAGGAAGAATCTCAAACCACATGCCCTGAGAATCGACGAAATGTACACATTGCTGACCGAGATTGAGGCGATCCTCAATTCCAGGCCTTTGGCACCGCTACAAGTTGACGACATTAAAGAAGGAAGCTATCTTACAGCAGGTCACTTCCTCATAGGCAGACCGCTCAAGGCCGCTCCGACACCAAGCCCGACGAAAGAAAACTTATCAAGTTTGAAACGATGGAATCTTGTCAAAAGACTCACCGCGGATCTATGGCAACAGTGGATCGGCACATACCTGGCTTCATGCGCTCAAAGAGCAAAATGGCATCGACCTGGATTCAAACTGAGACCTGGACACCTCGTCTTCGTCAAGGACGAGACGCTCAGAGTACGAGAATGGCCCATAGCTATCGTCACGGAAGTTCACCCAGGAGATGATGGTGAAGTGAGAGCCGTCCACATCAAATGCCGAGGCCAGACGTATCTTCGCCCTGCGCATCTACTCATCCCATTCCTCACCGATGATAACCAAGAACAAGATCCACCTCCTTCCCCGCCCGGGAGGATGTCTGGGACTTCACCCAAACAATGAACTTTGAACATTGAAAAATTGTTGTGTATGTATGTCTTTATCTTTATCCTTTGTTTTGTTGACACTAGCTAGCCACATACGATCCATCTCCCGCCACAATTCACTTCCTGTCACAATTCATCTCAACTTCCCTTTACCGAATCCTAATCCACTTCCATATAAGGTCACCTCTAAACCCACTGGTCTTCCTGGGTTGTTGTTAAAATAAATGTGTGCATGTTTTGTTATAATCTTGTTGCCAACCTCTGAGAACTCATTGAGTTGTTATTGGTGAGAGTGCGCGCTTTTGCGGACGCAGACAAGACTGAAAGCTATCCGGCCATCGGTTGCGTCTGTGTTATACGCCCGCGTCAGATCAAGTTGGCAGACTGGTCCTTCAGATAGGCCATAGCAGGTTATTAACAACTGTTCATAGGAAGCTCCAAACCTATACCTTTATTGAACTTACTTTTTCTGGTGCCATTTGTGTGCATCGAGCTTCCTTGATCTTTAACTTAAAGATTCTTGATGGCCTCTTCCCGTTTAATAAGATAATGTTACTATCAAGCATGTTCAGCAATGGCAGAAACCTTCTCATCATCTCTCTTACTAGCTTCTAGATGATCTTTCGATCTTTGCTCAAGCCTTCACCTATACATATACTATACATTCCCACGGCTGCATGTTATGATACACTACAGGTAGAAGATATAAATGCGGTCTTCATAAGAGAAGCTAAAAAGGCCAGAGACACTCACCAGTATATATTTTCAATGCAAAACTTCACTTCCAGCAGTCTGTTACCCTTCCCAGCATAAAGCAAAACTACCATAGGCAGCAAGAAATTGTTTCCTCATGTGATTATGACTAGACAATAGGGGCAAAAACTAGTACCTATGTGGAGCTGAAAGCTTAGCATTTTCTAAAAAATCAACTCGGTCTTAAATTAGCATTTTCTAAAAAATCAACTCGGTCTTAAATCGCTGTTCTGAGTTCAGTTCATACCTAAGTCAACGGTTAATTGTCAGTAATCTCCAAAATCAGAGTATGACAGACAGACAAACAGGATGACTACTATAACCCTCTTGCACATGCACACTGCAATTATTCGAAGTACTTTGTGTAGGTATTTCTCTTCTTCCTCCAAGATTTTACTCATGTTAGTTATCCTCCTAGTTCTCTGATACAAACATCTTACCATTTCTCTCTTAACTAGGATGATAAGACAAAGTGAAGGTACCTATGTCTGTGTGTGTAGGCTTTCTGTAAACAGGAGAAGTAAGCATAACATTTTTCTCTTCAATAAATAGTCCAGAAATGATAGCTTACCATACCCTTCCTCAATATCTGTGGCAATTTATATAAGTCTTACAATGTGTTTTAGTTCCTGTCTTACTTAACTATGCAAAACGTGTCATCAACATCTCTATCACAACACAGGTTTAAAACAAATTGGCCTCTATACTGCAGAAACAGGAGAACGCATGGCTGTATGTCTCATCCACTTGTTCATAACAGTTCCCTTAGAACCTGAAGTTAGTTGGCCTAAGACAGATCTCTAATAATTCCGTGGTGCACTAGGGAGATAAATATGGCTTTCGGGACTTATAGGACTTAGCTCAACCATTATAAGGTGTCCCAACACTTGATTATTGTCACCATTACAAAACCACAGAACTCTCTCAACACTTGCCTCCAAATTGAGCTCCAGTCCCTTGTCCAGCACCTGCTGCTGCCGTGTTACCAGTTCCCCTGTTGTTGCTGCCATCACCAGCAGAAGAAGGTCCCATGGATAGGAGACCTCCAGGATTGCTGAAGGGGTTAGGCTGCATTCCTGGTCTGCCTACACCTAATATGAAAGAAACAAAGATTTATGGGGGAAAAAAAAATTAGAGATCAATACAAAGATTTATGAAAAAAAAGTTAGAGATCAATAAATAAATACATGTAGAATTGTTCACACTTAGAGAAGAGAGCACCAAGTAAGCTAATATGGCCTCCAACTCTTTGCATATATCCTCACGCTTACAGAGAAGTCCTTATACTCAAACACTCTTACCTGTTGCCATGGCAGGGTCGCCCGATGTGCTGATGGATGCAGGAGGCTGCGGACTAGGCACTGATGAACCTCCGAGTGGGTTCATGGTGCTACTGCTGGCAGTAGAGACCGACGGTGGTCTCATCGGCAGTGGAGTGACACTGGTGTTGCGCTGAGGCTGCTGCTGTGACTGCAGGACCTGCTGCATGCCAGAGTTGCTGGAATTTTTGCTGCCTCCACCTCCAACGTTACTGCTGCTATTGCTACTGTTCATCAGACTGTTACTCAAGCTGTTGTCAGAGCTGTTCAGAGTAACTGTAGAGTTTGCTAAGGGACCAGGCTCAAGGATCAAGTCTGATTCAGAAATAAGATCTTCTGGTAGTTCATCTATAAAATTCAGAAAACCTGCACACATACACACACACATATATGCACACATATAAAAAAAGATCCATGCATGCTAGCCTCAAATTGCCCCCAAGAATATTTGAATTTTTTTTTTGTAGAACCAAGAGATTTATCAGACACCACAAAGAGTTTTGACAGAATCTACACCAACTACAACATTTAATAAGATAGACATCAAGCCTGTGCACAAGTACCCTTTATTCCGCAAAAACAAAATGTCGCTTCTCCTTCCGCGTACTAGCTGTACAAATCCCAGCCAAACCCTTTCCACAAACTTCAAAAAATACTGACCCGTACACTCACCAGAATCGCTGTCAATTCTTGGTTTCTTCAAAGGTGGCTGCCCCTTAGTTGGGGTCCGTATAAAACACAGACCAGAGACCATGGACCACCCGGACACACCCCGCGGGTTCGCGCTAACTGCAGGTGATTGGTTGCAGTCATGAAAGCCTTAAGAGTGATGAACACTCAGAAAGATCTTGATGTCCCAAGAGTTCTTTCACTATTTAAGAAATTTCAGGGAACTCAGCCTAATCTTCCCCCTTTTCAACCCAGGGGTGGTGAAGTCTATGTTTTTAGACCAACTAACGATCAGAGCAAAGGTAGAACCAACAGCTAGTTACAGATGTAACTAAAAACTTATCAATGATAGTAATGGATTTATTATTTGTCTTTTGTTATTGTTTTGTTGTTGTTGTTTATTCAATTTATTGCATTCAATTTAATTTTCTGTCTGCCTATTAGGAATCCTTTGAAGAGGGGAGCTTCCCAGAAATTCTATTTAATTAAACAGTTTCATCTAGGATTTTTTTTTTTGAGGGGGGGAGCTAAAGGGGGTTGAGGGTTGTCATGTGCTAGTACTTACTACTTTGCAACAAACTTTAAGTCTTCAGTGCCATTATTCATTTGGTGGAAAAAAATTAAGAGATCGGTATTCTTGTGGGAGAAGGAGAGGGGGAAATGGAGTGGCTTGGGGGGAGGGGAAAGTTAAGCAGTTTGGGGGGAAGCTTCCCCTGTGCCTCCCTCCTTAAACGTACAACCCTGCTTAATATAATAGAATAGTCTCTTGAGGTGTAGTATGTTAAGTTAGCATTGTAATGATAATAATGGAAATTTTATTGTTCTACATTATTATAATCTTAAGATGATTGGCGAGCTGATGGGTACAGATGGTTTCAGTATGGGACAAAGAAGCTACCAAGACAAGTTCCAGCTGTATCAGGACAAAAGAGGATTGTGAATCAAGGAGCTTATAAACACATCGTTTAAACTCATGACTGTGACCTGTACGTGTCACTGAAATAAAGTAACTTTTACATACATTACATTGGGGATGAATCTATAGCAGTTGCAGTACCCCATGGAAATTCAACAGTTAGTAATCATGTCTTCTATCGTACATGTCCATCTGTCCTAAAAGCAATAGCTTCACAGAATGAGTCACCTGAAAATATTTATAAATCACTGATTTCTAAGTGAAATACCACCTCAATATCAACATACGTTGGTACCGCGTGATAGAAGACAGGTAGTGAATATACAACAGAGGGAACGTCAGAAGAGTAGACTTACCCGTGATGCACTATACAATATGCATGAACTGGCATTTGATTTGGGAAGTTTTGTTAAAGTCATCATGACTTATCCAGATCTGATTGTCATTTGTGGTCACGAAAAATTATTGATAGAACTTAACAACCTTCTCCAGATAGACTCAATTCAACCACAGCTACTTTCATACGACACAACGTTTCAGTTAGGAGATTTCTATCTGTCTCCGCTTTTGTTTCGTTTTATTTTTTGCATCTTGTGCCTGCAATAGCTACTACTGCTGCTATCATTACTAGTATCAAAGAATGTTCATTAGGTAACTAGCTACTAAAGTACATGTGTACTGACTTTGATACTTTTTTCAGTCTCTGCTCAAAGGAAACAGATGTCGTTTGTTGTGACACTAAGTATTACAGTCTGTGCCGCTTTACCGTTCCCTATCTTCTATAGATATTTTCCCCTCTGTGCTTGAAATAGTCAGTGACGTTGAGCTTATTGCAGTACAATTTATGCCACATTACTTTTTTTTCTCATCATAGTTGCTTCTATACCACTTATTTCAAGCAGGCAAGGTTAATAGGTATTGTAAATTCAATCAACTCACTGAAAAACAAAAGATGTTAGCAACTAGGTAGCATTGTCTTTGCCCAATATGTTTAGACTTTGCTGGACACTGAAGAAATTCATTGGAGTCTCTCCTACAAAGAGAGCACTTGCTCCTGTCAGTTCTCACTAAAATTTCCCATGTTGGTCCAGGGTTCTGCGGATCAAAGAGTTTGAATTGAATGCATACTGTAGCAGCACTGTGTTTGAAAATTCCTGCATATCTTGCCGGCAGTGGGCACTTTGAATTTAAAGTAAACTCTTGACCAGAAGAAGATAGAAATTTAATTCAAGTTTTAAAATACTGCTTAGAGCAGCTAAGCCTTTTCATTTGGTATCCAAAGTTGACCACATTAGCTACTACATGGAACTAAGTTAATATCCACTGTGCCAATGCTTTGATATAATATAGTATCTTATATCAAAGCATTGGCACTGTGATCGTAATTTAAAATGGCTTCATTTCTGAAAATAATTCTGGGATCACATTCTACAAGTCTTCCAAGTTTCATGGTTGTACATAAAAAAGCATGATTGTCTCACAAATCTGCCTGAGTATTAGGCAAGACTCTTGAAAGGAGATGCATTTTTGGGGGGAAATAAAAATTAGAGGAGGGTGTAACAAGTATAGATGTATATATTTAATTTGAAATAACTGATAAGCAGATTGTCCATGCTATTAAATCAAGAAAAAAACTGATGTGTATATAAGCTTATTTTAATTAGAATTAAACTACATTGTCTATTCCATCGGGAGAAATCGTTATGCACTTTGTATATTTACCGCAATTAATTTCTTTTTTGGGCAGTAGCTACAATCATAAAGGCATTACTTTTTCTTCGAAAGTTTCATAAACTGAAAAGTTAACTAATATTAGCTAGATGCTCGGTAGTGCCTAAGATTGGCATAAAGTATTTTATTATGTACTGAGCACTAGGGCCTAATACCTATTGCGACATAGAATATGCATTAAAGTAAACTGGATATGGCTTAAGGCAATACAGTAGAGAATGTCAGTTATCCGAACTTCAATTATTCGAACACTTCAGTTAACCGAACACCCAAAATCTAATAGTAGCACGTGCAGACATGAAGAATTGCTTGACCACACCCCTTTATTAGTGTTTTATAATACAGTTTCTATAATGTTCAGTTATCCGAACACCTCTAGGTCCCAACGTGTTCAGATAACTGACATTCTACAGTATTTCCCATATCACCTGTGTTCATTATTATAACGTTGGGTTATCAAGTCCCCCCCCCCCCGTCTATACAAGTATTTACTGCACAAGAAACAGTTACTATGATATTCGCACATGAGCAGGACATAATAAATGTATTATTCATTGGATAACACAGAACATCACTCGTCTCATTGGCTGTATTTAAGCTCGTGCCTGCGACACTTATGTAAATACTAAGCCAACAGACTCGTGATATTCTCCTGTATCAAATGAATAATATATATTATGAATCTGCTTTGGAATTTAGTTACTAATGTGTTCCCACTACTATTACATAGTAGTAATAGTAGCAGTTAGTACTATAAAGTTGTTGTTGTTGTTTATTAGTACCTAGTAAGCAGTGTCCATTTTATAATTCATTATGGCAGTAATCAAAGAGGAAGAGATGCTTAATGTTTAACAGCATTCTATTTCACATCATTGGATTCATTCTAATTTTGTGGTGAAGCCTGACACTATATATTATGCATATAATACAATATCAGTTGTCCCCTTATTTAAAAGTTTATAGGTAGCTAACAAAAAATAAAAAGTTAACGAATCACACCTAATTGAAGGTTAAACATATGTTTCCTATTCACAGGCAGCTCATATATTTATAATAGTTTACTTAACAAGAAATTTATATCTTGATCACACAAAAGTTTTGTGTTTATTGTAGTTTGTCTTTTCCAAAACTGCTTTGCAAAAAATGTAAACATTGGTCCCTTTAATACTAATAATATTTTTATTAGGTACTCATGCACTGGAATAGAACCAATAGAATTAATAGTTTGCTCTTTTTTCCCCTCTTAACTTTATTTCATTACTTACATACCACCTTGAAACAGGCTACTCTTGGGTTTGAAACATACACTCCACCACCTTTCCACTGGAAAAGAGAAAGATTTGGTCTGACATCCTCTAATAATTTGAGAACGTCAGTAATAAGGTCTTCCTAGATACTGGTCACTTGCAAGGCTTCCATGAGGGTTAGCACGCAGCAATTACTCAACCGCAGTCCACGATTTATGTTAAAGATACTTTACCGCTCGCCGCTGGTCCTTGGTCTTTGGACTGGTCTGTGTTTTATACGGACCCACTTACTAGACCCTTTCCTTCCTGACGCCAGACTACGTAATGGAGCGGCTTTCGGCGGGGTTCAGGTATACTTTTCTATTCAGTAAAGGGAAATTAGTGGCACTCGCCGCTTAGTTTGAAGGGGCCAAATTGGCACCTTCAACCATTGGGGGGAATGGATTAGAAGACAGATGTTGGGCCAGTTGTGGAAGTAAATGGTGGTAAGTATGTAATCAGATTCCATCTCTTTCTTGCTAATATTGGCCTACAGTTTTCTGTGCTGTTAACAGCCAATAAATACATACAGTAGAACTTCAGTTATTTGAACACGTTAGGGACTGAGAGGTGTTCAGATATCTGGAGTTTTCAGATAACTGAACACCATACAAATGCATTATAAAGCAGCACTAATGTTGGGGTGTGGTCAAACAATCATGTCTGTATGTGCACCCGGTATAGGAAATTTATGAACTGAATGTATTATAAAACTGAGGAACCGTGGTACTATTGTAGCCCATGAGCTAATTAAAAATCAAGTGACATTGATAAATATTTATTTTATCTGAAGACATTGAATCTTTCTAGTCTCACGAGCCAGACCCTTTTCCGACTTGCGGCGGGAAAAAAGGGTCTTGAAAAACTCAATACATTGAGTTGTTCCAAATGTCCGACTTTTTCTTGGACAGAAGTTAGGTCTACGTCATAACACGCCCTTGCGGTTGCAGTCAAAGCTAACGAGGAGACCATGCGGTGATGATGCGTAGTGACAACTACTGACATCATAAACACATCCTGGCGGAAAGATTTTGCTGATTGTGCAGAACAAGTCGTTGACATGAGTTTGACCAAACCCTTTCTTCTTCCTCGTGAGGTAAAGGGTCGGCACACCGGACTAGATTATTTCTGTAAGTGCCTTTTTTAAGCTGTTTCTTTTAATGCTAACTACTGGAAGCCAATGTGGACAATGAATACCATTGAAATTATGCTGACAGAAATATATACCATATTTTCTCCATTGGCGTCCTTGGTTAGATCACGCTCTCGATTAGACCACACCCTCAGTTAGATCGCACCCTAAAATAGACTGCACATGATATGTCTTTCTGAGTGTAATAGTACTTACTCTCCAATAGATCGCGCACCTGACTAAAATGTTTGATGACCATTACCGAATACTTTAAATTCGGACAATATTTTCCTTACCACATGCCCAATGTTCCAGTAGCTTAGCTAAGATTGATACTGCTAAAAATAGTAACTAGTTTGTTTCTTTGACCTAACATTTTAACTTGTAAACCAAGCTAAATCATCTGCACAGTCAGTAATCTCATACTGTCAGAATCCGGGTAGATGTGTTAAAAAAAGAGTAGGTGGAGCGCTTCATGTGGTGCATCGCCAACCACACTATTACTGGAAGTTCTCAAACTGATAAAAGGAAACGTCCTGCGCCCGTACTGATCAAAACACATACAAATACAGTAAACACAAAAAAAAATTCCAAGTTTCGTGTCATAGAACGCCAATATTTTTTCGGTGTTCCTTAGAGATGATAAAACAATGTATGTTCAGTAGGAATAGGCCCTTTACATTCCGTTGTTGTTGTTTTATTTTGTAATAAATACAGGTATGCCAATTGATCGGTATTGCTTCAGCTGTAAGACGGTTCTAACTTCATATCGCTGTCAGCTATGCGGACCTTGTGGTTTTTACTGCTGGGAATGCTTTGAAGCTTGCCATAGCTTTACAAACTTATTTCATGTTGCCGAAAAGTGGGAGGTAATATTTTTAATTGCTATCTTAGCTTTCCGTTTGATTGTGTTTCTTTGTTCTAGAATAATCACTTCCGTGTGGTTGATCGTACAATTGATCACCCTGACGTTAGAGTCAGCCACCAGTGTTCTTCAACAAGGACAATTCAAATGGAGTGTGTGGATGAGTATGGTAAGAATAAGAGAGAGAGAGGGGGGGGGGGTTCACAGTTTGTTAAGGATTTTTTTTGTGTGTGTATTTGTGTGTGTGTGTATTTATGTGTGTGTATTTGTTCGTGTGTGTGTGTTAAAAGGTATCAATCATAAGATTCGGTTCACTTGCTGTGCCTGTGAGCCCCTGGTTGTTACTCTTGCACGTGCTAGATTGTGGCCAGCAACTCCTTCAAATCCACGATTTGCTTTTTCCTTTGCACTGTTGGATTTAGCAGAAGCATTATTGTTGGAGTGCCAAGTGGCCATAAAGGACTATTGTAGTGCCTTACGATTTAGAAATCCATTCCCTGAAGTCAAGGTACATTAATATTCTATAATTGTACTTTTTTTTTTTTAACTTTATGTGTGGATTTTATACAGTGTAGAGACTTCTACAGTTCTTTGATTCATTCTTGTGAAGAGTATAGGTACCTTTTAAAGTCAAATATAATTTGCATACATTTACTTAAATCTGTTTTTTCTTCTATAGATTTGCAAAACACCAAATGAGACATATGAATTTTCATGATGAAAAACTGGATTCGGGCAATGTGTGTCCAGCTTGTCCACAGGTATGGTTAATGTTGCTGTTATTAATATGATACCAAATGCAATATTTGGTGTAATTGCATGATGAAGAGCTTGCATTGAGTGCAATTATACTTACTGTTTTATTTTTAGTATTTCACGAGTCTAATTTTTATGTGATGAAACCGACATTTCAACCACTAGTTGTGGTCACCATCAATAAATGGGATAACAATACAACAAATGTATTGGTTTATACCCACATTTGCACGACAGTAGCGTATATAGTAAATATCATATGGTTTTACTTTTGATTTAACTTTTTAAATGGCCACAGTTTTTGTTGCCATTGAAATAGTGCATTTTTTGTCGTTGCCATGACCTTGTGTAACTATTAACCCTCATTACACATGCTCATGAGAGTTGCAGTGCTCATTCTTAGTTTAGGTAATAGCAATACACTGCAGTTCTTTCCATCCAGAACATTATATTTTTGTGATAGCTGAGAAGTGTTCATGCACAACTAGCGCTGAGTGTTCACAGTTGTGTAATTATATTAAACTTGCAATCTGTAGCATGTTGAGATTTATCTATGCTAATTAATGATGTGAATACCTCTTAGGGCGGTGGGAAGCAGGTAGTGTCTATAGATGCTAATATGGGACTTCGGCGAAGAAAAGCTGCTGGCATAAGTTACCTGAGTCCACTGTATGGCGATCTAGCTTTCCTAGATCAAAATGCAGTGGATCTCTATGTTCAGGATTATTCAAAATCACAGCATTTGAATACAGTAAGTGTTTGGGGTATTGTTGCTTGTGTGTGTGTGTGTGTGTGTATGTGTTGTGTGTGTCTGTGCGTGTGCATATGTGCATGTGTGCATGAGTGTGCATGCCAGTGATATGCTGTGGATACGTCTTTCCCGCTTCCCCCTATCTTGGGGGGGGGGGGGGCACGTGACCAATTTTGGCATTGGAAGACAAGTGTGTGTGTGCGTGTGTGGTGTATGTTTTGAGACAAGTGTGAGCTATGTTTATTGCAGGACTGCAATGATTTTCTCGCTGGAAGTTGGATGCGAAGTGCAACTAGGTACAAAAGTTTGGATGAGACGGCTGTTTTCGGATATTGCTGTCGGCATGAATTTCCCGGCAAATTCATAAACTTGAAACATGGAGAGAGGTAAGATCTATATAATGTATTAGCTAAAATTTCACATGATCTAAAACTTCGTGTGATTTATTCTGTGTGAATATGTCAGATTATCTTACAGAGTTTGGCTACTGGAACAGATTATTGCTGGCAAACAGTCCATTGACCAACAACTCTATGTTATGTATGACATAGCATGTTCTTTGTCACAACATCTCAAAGTAAAAAAATACAAATTGAATGACCATGTTATTTTATAGTATGGCCTATCCATAGCTCCAAAAGAGATGAGATATTCTAGATGGAGTGACTCTGTGTCTCCCAACATTTCATTCATATGGACACAAAGTGTCATGTCAGGTAATGGAATTGTGTCTGAGGTAACCTGCAAATATTAATTGAAATTGATATTAGGTCAAATATGGTCCTCGACGATGTGCTGGGATCGGACTAAGTGATGGAGAAACGATGGAAAGGTTGTGGTCAATTTTGCGTAGATTTTCTCGCATGACCAAGGAAATGAGGGCATCACATCGCGTTGATGTTTTAACAAGTGCTCTGCTATATTACGGCTTCAAGACGAAGGAAAAACTACGTTAGTTCAATAAAACAAGTAAAATATTTGTAATTAACGTTTTATAATTAAGTATAGCCTACTTACGTATACCAGAACTGTGGTCTGCTCTGTGATGGCTAACAGTTATAATGCCTCATCATGAGGAAGTAGACAACAGAGTTTAATATAAGGTCATTTGTGTGGGTATTAACTATGAGATGATGCCCATCATATTTGACTTCAATAAACACTTTCATTTTCATTGGACCACACCATGCAATTATTGGCCTTCTAGTTTGCGGCAACGAGGGATATTCAACTATGTAGCGAAGACAATTTTTTACCTACCGTTTGACTTTATTTCATACCAAAAGATGTGCATTAAATAGAGCCACATGTGTACGGTAGTATACTAATACACTTGATGTTTTATGTAAATAATTATAGCAGAGGAAGTTTTGGGACATCATTCAAATTTTACATCTGGTAAAAAATGTATTGCTTTGTTTTTATTTGATGTAGTTAGTATTTTGTTGTTGTTGATGATGATAGATGATATTGAGAAGTGGCTTGCAGAGGAATTGGAAACGTGTAATTTTAACTGTCATTTTGCAGGGGTTAGGAGATGGGTATAGGGGTGTAGCCATCCCAACTCAGTCCTCCTACATTCCTACATCTGTGTTTTTAATATTAACCTTCATTTCACATGAGCATGAGGGTTACAACATTCACTTGGTCTGTCTGTCAGTCAACCAACAGCAGATCTCAATTATATTTATTCTAACTATCTCACCCATTATCTCGCGCTCCCCACCTTCCCACTGTTTACTTTCACTATCCATAGGACCACCTCAGTGGAAAACCAAGTATTTCCAGATCCTACAGCTATATTATTCATTGAAGTAAGAATCTGATTGTTTTATTCTGCTTTGTTTTTATCACATTCTGGTTATAACAGGGCTCAAATCGCAAGTGGTAATGAAGTCGTTTTCGAACAGCTATCACGGTTAGTATAGTAATACATCAGGGATTTTGACATATGAAATGAAAAACTGGATTCGGGCAATGTGTGGGCATATTAGCTATACAAAAACTTTTGTGGGGGCAATTACTTTTTTTTTACGTACTGTATAATGGCTTTTTTTGTCGTCCACACATGGGCAAAGGGGTATTCAAAGTAAATATTGACAGAAAAGACAACCAAAGGAATAACATAGATGGTATTGTTCGATCAGCGGACCACTTTATCTACAAGAGACCAGGTGTCAACACAATTCTCGACCTCTGGAGGTGGACCTTCAAATTGTGTACAGAACCAGTGAAGTGAAGACAAACTTGTGTATCGCTAACAATTATAGATGTGTGATGACTTCTGAGGTGGGTAGTGTGCGAAGACACTGCGGAAGGAGGTTTTAACTTACTGGCTCCCTTGCCATTTCGCCACTTGGCCTTCGTGTCATGGGAGCCAATGGACTCTTATAATCATGTCTAAACTACTTCTCTTGCAGTGTCATTGCACTCTATACCACCTCAGAAGTCAGCACACATCACATTTCCTTGATTATAAGCTAATTTAACAATATTTTTGATAATTACCACGTTACAATACAGGAAATAGCGTATCTCATATTAATTTTTGTTAGCAATACACATGTTTGTCTGTTCACTGCACTGCAATTTTACTAGAGCTTGGGTGAGCACTGGACCTGCGTGCTATGGCATTGTGAGTTAATACTGCTTCTGGACCACAAGCAGTATTTGCCCCACAACGCCATACTGCGCAGGTCCAGTGTTCACTCGATTCTGTACCGTACTTTGAACCTAAGGCTTTTTCATTTCTGCCTGGTATAAAACTCAGTGGGACAATATCCATTCTTGCGGGGGCAATATCAGTATCAGCGGAGGCAAATTGCCCCCAATGCCCCCACCTAAAAAACCCTGTACATGTACATGTATATATTGTTTTTTTACCGCATTACCCTAACTGTCTTAGTGTTTTATTAGGGGAAAACTTGGGGTCCAACCCTATCTCCTCCTGGGATATAGTTTGCCGTCAAGTTTTTGGGTTTCCTATTATTGATCAATTATTGCCCATAATTAACCCTACAAGTATGACGGGCTACTATAGTCGCCTGACTCCTTGCCCGATTGTAATTTAACTGTTCGCAGGTTCTCACCACTTACACAGTTCAGTCTAACAAATTGTGACACTATTGATGTGTTGTTGTTTTTTTTGTTTGTTTTTAGTTTTTTGCATTGTGGGTGTGGTCGCCGGTGTGACGTACCGCACTCAGAGAGTTAACCCCTCCCTCCTATGCCAGTGTAGGAGTTACTCGGTTAAACTGATTATTCGTTCTATTCACCTCTCTGTTAAACATGCCCAATTACCTTCCTTTACCTGATGTAGGCAAATAATCTGAAGTAGCCCCTGACCTTCATTGTTCAGAATTGAAATTTAATGTTCAACTCATTGCTTGTATTTTAGGCTTGAATCAAACTTGGGTGAATTGGAGCTCAAGAATTCGATCTCTCGGTGGCTTCCATCGGGGTACGAGTATAAAGAGTTGCAGTGTGCACTCCATACAGAGAGAAAACAAAGACTGCTACTAGAAATTTGGAAAGTTAGCCAACAATGCTTGTTTCTTCTCAAACTGAAGAAGAAATATTGTGTGTGCCGGTACATGGGTATAATATTAACAAGCACACAAGGCCTACTTAAAATATAATGCAGATCTATCATATGATAGTTATGAAAGTCAACCTCTCTTCATTTTATTTGATACATATTAGTCCAAGCAATTACAAACACAATATTACTAGTATTCGATATTAAAAAGTATGAATCAATCCATGTATGTATGTTTGTTTGTTTTTCTATTAGATGGCCAAAAAATTGCTATCAAGCTGTCAAAACAAGTTGGAAAACAAACGAAACAGTTGAAGTCGCTGGTTCAAGAATATGGTGTTTGCTTGCCTGATGATGATTCAGCTGCTGCTATTACGATGGAGGAGGTGCTAGATACGATAAAGCTGGAAGAGCGGCTTCGAGTATTGGGTGTGTGGTGTCTTGGAACAGTACCAGAGAAACGAGAAGCAATGGATGCGTATCTCATGCTGAGTCGGAGCAGAGAAGAACAATCTATGCTCAAGCACGAACTTCAGCGTGTCATTTCTTTTTATGAATAAAAAAGGGACCATATTCGGAAGGCCTGTTCTGAAGTTCTGCTGCTAGCAGACAGCCTCTACAACAGAGGCATATCATCTCTATTGCATCGGCTATTGCAACAGGTTAAAAACGCATTGCAAGAAGCAAAGAATACTTTACATTCCTTTGACCAAGAAGATGAAAGCGACCTTTATTGATGTGACAGTGACCTGGATGATGATAGTGGTGAGGATGACAATTGCACTGTGTGATGTTCTTTTTTATCTCATTCTAATAATTGCATTATAATGCTGGTTATGTTTTTCTTCATATTCATATAATTATTTGTGGCACTTATCTCGAAAATGTTGATTTGCTACACACACAGTAGTTCTGGTGGAAACTTGTTGTAGCTAATCTTGTAAGGAACAGTAGTTGCTGGGCTGAACAGCTCAAGTTGTATATGAATAATTGATGCATTGTGTTTGAAGCCAAAAACTTCATTCCTAGATTACTCATTCCATGATCCAGGCCAGTTGTACGAGCACAAAAGTATATACAGTATTATTAAATAAGTCCTGAGACCGTCATATTCTTTATTTTATTACTACAATATTGTTTGAGATGACATGACATAATAGTAGTGTTGTAACTGAGGAAACAAGGAATGTTAATATCAATTGGTCAGCTTCATGTTCTAGCAACATCTCAGGTGGCTGCTTGCCTAAAAAACGAATATAAAAGACAATTCCATTATAGTGCACTTTGGTATTTGAAAGAATGCAATATAATTTCTGTGTTATGATATCTGGCATTGGTCATTCAACATAATAATTCAACAGTGAGTGATATGCAGCAACAGCAGGTTGCATGTAAGCTAAAACAGTCTTATATGTTTGCAGGGGTATGGATCAGCTTGGAGGCTAATTTTATTTGTACTTCTGTCTTTGTGGAGTCAGAACAATTTGCAGCCAACCCAGAACTGGAGTGATGGTTGTTAATCACTTCAGTGGATAGCTATATCTAACCATAACAAACACTACTGGCAAGGTGGGAGAACCAAAATGTTTGCCCATGTAGCTACTTTAGTTGCATTTTTATTCATTACTAGGGCTTGATAATATGCTACCAACAACAAATTTAATATGGTTGGACATAAATAGCCAATCATCATTATTACAAGTATGACATGATATACAGTATAGGTACATAGTGGGTGATGAACGTTTGTACAATAATCATAATCATAATAATGTTAGCAATAATAATAGTAATAATAATAATAATAATAATAAAAATGATAATAATAATAAAAAAAAAAATAAAATAAAAATAAGAACATTATAATTTATGGTGAAATATGCATCAATAAAGTTATTTTGTCAGTTGATTATTGAATATTTTACACTTGGGGCATGTCCACCGTATATTCTCGTACGATCCCTTGGTCGTCAATGAAATGCACTTGATGTGGTACCACTTCATCAGGCATACGGCACAAACAATATAAAGTTTCTGTGCACCTTAGTTTGGGAAATGGCAGTATGTGACCAGAATCCACGGAACTGACAATGTGCTGACGCATCTGCTTCGCATAAAAAATACTTAAAGCTGGATCCTTCATATGAGCCAACTCTGTGGCAAATGCTAGAGCATATGCTCCGCAGTCGTAACTGTTGTCCTGGAGGTCCACAGTTACATAATCAAAATTAAGTGAGAAGCTTCTGCACTTAAAAAAAGAACAAATTTGCCGCATTGTATGAGCAGATGGTTTCATATCACATGACCACCTGCTGTCGTATATATCAACACTGTTTGGAAAGACAGAATCATTTTTGGGCCAAAGATACAGTCACCCAGTGATTGCTATTGACATGTAAGACTTGAACAAATGGAACGCCTTGCGGCAATGGCTTGAACATCTCCTTTTTCTTGGAGAGTTGAGGTGATTGCCAGCCAAAAATCGGTTTGTTTGGATCACATTGCCGACAAAGCAGATTTTGCACTGTCATAATGATGGAGTCAGTAATCCATGCTGATGACTCCAGAATTCTTCTGTCGCTGCGTGAGAGTGATGGTAGACGGGACAAAGAAGCCGACTTTAAATGACCCACAACAGATGAAGACGGCTCACTGGCCTGCACAAGAGGATGGCTGACTGGCAGATCCTGCATGAGAGGATGGCTGACTACTTGGCAGGATTTGTGATCCTGCACGAGATGGCTGACTGGCAGATATTGCACGAGATGGCTGACTACTTGGCAGGATCTGCGATTCTGCATGAGAGGATGGCTGACTACTAGGCAGGATCTGCGATCCTGCACGAGATGGCTGACTGGCAGATCCTGCACGAGATGGCTGACTGGTAAGCAGGATCTGCGATTCTGCATGAGAGGATGGCTGACTACTAGGCAGGACCTGTGATCCTGCACGAGATGGCTGACTGGCAGATCCTGCACGAGAGGATGGCTGACTAGCAGATCCTGCACGAGATGGCTGACTACTTGGCAGGATCTGTGATTCTGCATGAGAGGATGGCTGGCTACTAGGCAGGATCTGCGATTCTGCATGAGAGGATGGCTGACTGGAAAGCAGGATCTGCGATTCTGCACGAGAGGATGGCTGGCTACTAGGCAGGATCTGCGATTCTGCACGAGAGGATGGTTGGCTACTAGGCAGGATCTGCGATCCTGCACGAGAGGATGGCTGACTGGCAGATCCTGCACGAGATGGCTGACTACTTGGCAGGATCTGCGATTCTGCATGAGATGGCTGACTGGCAGATCCTGCACGAGAGGATGGCTGACTGGAAGATCCTGCACGAGAGGATGGCTGACTACTAGGCAGCATCTGTGATCCTGCACGAGATGGCTGACTGGCAGATCCTGCATGAGAGGATGGCTGACAAGCTATCTGTGATCCAACACGACGCACACCTAAGTGCAAGTATGTAGACATAGAGCTAGACACACTGGGATCGTCATTAGGGTTTGTTTTTATGCTGTTCCTCATACCAGTTAAAGAATATCCATCATCAACAGTTGGGGCCGGATTAGCTAAAATAAACAAACAACTATATCATTACTGCAAAAAAGAAAGTGATAAAAATGGCTTACCAGCCAATGTTATTCCACCAAGATATTCGACTACTTTGTTGGTCACACAGCGTTCACATTCACTAGTAAATGTGGTCTGTACACTGTCTTCAAAAAACCCTATAGCAAGACCTCTATATCCCAAGGACTCCAACTGATCAAACTGAAAACAAGGAAGTCAATTAATCAATCAATACATCCATGAATCCATCCATAATCAACTTACCAACTTTTGAATTTTGGCAAAAATCTTCCCCCCCTGCCTTTTTCACTTCTCTGGGACTCATGGAAATTACAGTACCGACATCATCACTAGAAGATAGTCTTGCTCTTTCAATGGCACTTAATTTGCTGTAAAACAAACTGGCTTCCTTATTGAAAACACCACTTCCCTGTTTCCTTGCTTCTTTGCCAGCTAAAAAATGACAGAAATAGACAATTTTACTTAAATTGATATTGAAAGACTACTACACAAATGAAGCACTGTCAGTGGTGAGAACCCTCACTGCTGCCGTGCATTACTACAGTCAAATAAATTCTTCAAATCATAAGGCATTATTTTGGTGAATTTGTGTCCTCAAGAGAAAATAGACCCCACAGCAATAGGAAGCTGCACAATAACATTTTACCATTGCTTCAAACAGTGCAACCAACTGTAATTAATAAGGCGATTTTCCCCGTACATTTTTTAATGGGCTATGTACGCGATGTACTATTAATACATAAACACCGCTGCATTGTTTGTGCGAGTTACTACACAGACCGGAAAGCTACATTTGAAGTCTATTTTGGGAAATATTGTTGAAAGTAACACTTCTGACTTTGACCACTAGTCATTTAGCTTTAAGGATATAACCTGTTTTGACTGTTGTCATAGATATCTTTATACCACTGGTCATTTATCTTCAGGCACAAAACATGTTTGTTTGGTTTTCATAGTTACTTGCTTGTATTGTATTCTAATAAGATAACCTAAAACTGAGAGTGTTTTTCAATAGGTTATGGGCCCAGGTCATAATTAGAAATACAACAGTTTTTAGTGGGATTGTAGGTAGCTATAAGGACAATTATGGCTGATATAAAGTCTTCAGGAATCATACCATTGAATGATTCGAATTATCCCACTTGGAAAATACAAGTTCGAATGGCTCTAATGAAAGATGGTCTTTGGAACATAGTGAATGGAAAGGAGAATGCTCCTGAAAATGAACATGCAGATCAGGCAAAATTCATGACTAGAAGGGATAAAGCTTTAGCACAAATCGTTTTGTCCATACAGCCTTCATTATTATATTTACTTGGTGATCCAGAAGATCCTGTTGTGGTTTGGAAGAAGCTTGAAAATCAATACCAAAAGAAAACGTGGGCTAACAAACTGGAGCTACGTCGCAAGTTGTTTTCTCTTCGTTTGAAGGAGGGAGAATCAGTACAACAACATGTAAAGGTCATGACGGAGGTATTTGAAACTCTTTCGGTAATTGGAGATCCCATAACTGAAGAGGATCGTGTTGTTCATTTGCTTGCAAGTCTTCCAGAAGCATATGACATGATAGTGACGGCTCTTGAATCAGGTTCAAATGTGCCCATTATGGAAACAGTAATCGAAAGACTATTACATGAGGAGCGAAAAATGAAAGAAAGAGAAGGAGACGGTGGTGATTCCGGTAAAGTTTTTGCAGCTTATCGAGCAAAACGAGTGTTTAAGTGTCACTATTGTGGCAAGCCTGGACATTTAAAACGTGATTGTCGCATACGATTTGCAGACGAGCGAAGGGAAAAGGCATCTGATAGTGGGCCTCGAGAAAAGGCAAACCAGGTATTGAGAAAGAATACCAGTGGTGAAGTAGAGGACGTGCTACTGACAAGTCAAGCATTGTCTACTCGAATGACAAGTGGTGAAGAAGAGGACGTTCTACTGAAAAGTCAAGCATTGTCTGTTCGAACGACAGGTAGTTGGATCATTGATTCTGGTGCATCGAGTCACATGTGCAATGATGAACAATTATTTATGAAGATGGAAACTCTCAAAAAAAAGCTGGAAATAGTTTTGGGAGATGGTCATGTAGTGAAATCTCAACAACAAGGAACTGTGTCATTGATGATGAAATTACCAGGTAGTGAAAGCAGAAAATGCAACTTACATGATGTTCTGTATGTGCCAAATTTATCATACAATTTGGTAAGTGTATCAAAAGCTGTCAAGGCTGGAAAAATAGTAGAATTTGATGGCAAACATGTCCAAATCAAAAGTGTGGAAGGAAAACTCACTGCAATAGGTACACTAATTGGAAATATATACTACATGGATTGCTATGATTGCAGAAAAGATTGCATTAACATTTCAACACAAAACTATACTCAGGATATTTGGCATCGACGATTTGGCCATTTAGGGATTCAAAACTTACAGAAACTAGCAAATGAAAAAATGGTTGATGGTTTGGACTGCACTGTTACAACTGATACCGACCTCTGTGAGCCATGCATTGGTGGAAAGCATCACAAAAGTCCATTTCCAAAGTCTTCTAGCAGTCACTCCAAGAATCCTCTGGATCTTGTACATAGCGATGTGTGTGGGAAAATAGGTGAGAAATCAATGGGTGGTGCTGAACATTTCTTAACATTTGTTGATGATAAAACTCGCTATGTGTGGGTTTATCCGCTGAAGAAGAAAAGTGATGTTTTTGAGAAATTCAAATTATGGAAAACAATGGCAGAAAAGTCAAGTGGCTGCGTTCTAAAAACTCTTCGTACAGATAATGGTGGGGAGTTTATATCTGCACAGTTTGGGAGATACCTTTGTTCTGAAGGAATACGACATGAACTTACTATACCAAGAACACCACAGCAAAATGGAGTTGCCGAGAGATTGAACAGAACCTTATTAGAAAAGGTTAGGCCGATGTTGATAGATCAAAAGGTACCACATGCATTTTGGGCTGAAGCTCTTGCTACATCTGTATACTCGAAGAATAGAAGTCCAACAAGTTTTTTGGATGGGCAGACACCATTTGAAGCTTGGAAAGGAAAAAAGTTTTTGGTTGTGATGCTTATGTTCATGTGTCCAAAGATGAACGAAGGAAACTTGATCCAAAAGCAAAGAAATTCATGTTTCTTGGTTATGGTGAAGAAACCAAAGGATATCGACTATATGATTCTGAACGAAATAAGGTCATTTTTAGTCGAGATGTATATTTTCACGAAACCAGGAAAAACAATTCATTGGAACCACTTGAGAAGCAACATTCAAAAGCTGAAAAGATTGTTCTTCAAAATGACGAAGACTCAGAAGACAATGATGAAGAATCTGAAATGCTACCAGAGGTTCAACAAGAGGTTCAAGAACCAGTTGTAAGACGATCACAAAGGATAAGAAGGCAACCGGACAGGTATGCAGCAGGAAATGTGACTATTGCAAACAAAAGTTTTGAGGAACCATCATTTTATGAAGAGGCTATTAGTAGGTCAAATTGTGACAATTGGAAAGAGGCCATGGAGCAAGAAATGAAATCACTGAGAGACAATCATACATGGGACTTAGTAGAATTACCTAGAGATCGAAAAACTGTGGGAAGCAAATGGATATATAAAATCAAGATCAAAGCTGATGGATCTATTGAAAGGTATAAAGCCCGTTTGGTTGCACAAGGATATACTCAAAAATTTGGAGTAGACTATGATGAAACATTTTGTCCTGTAGTAAAAATGGAGTCTTTTCGAACTATCTTAGCCTCAGCAATACAGAAGGATCTAAAATTGCACCAAATTGATGTTACAACAGCATTTTTGAATGGTGAACTTGAGGAGGAGGTGTACATGAAACAGCCTCAAGGATTTATTTTGGAAGGACAAGAAAAGCTAGTCTGCAGGCTGAACAAGAGTATTTATGGATTAAAGCAATCTCCTCGATGTTGGAACACCGCATTACACAGAAAACTTGATGATATGGGTTTTGTTCAATCAACTAGTGATCCATGTGTGTACAAAAAGGATTCAGGAGGAGATATTTTCATCATTGGTGTGTATGTGGACGACATTGTGCTGGCTGGAAAGACCGACAGGGAAATTGGAGAAGTCAAGACTGCACTTTCAGCTTCATTTGACATCAAAGATTTGGGCAAGCTGCATCATTTTCTTGGTATGAACATTCTTCATAATGATGAGAAAGGTGAAATATGGATTGGTCAGCCTATTTATACTGAGAATCTATTGAAAAAATATGGCATGGAAAATTCTAATCCTGCAAAGATACCAATGGATCCAAGTGAAACATTTATGAAATCCACTGATTTAGATGAACGATTTGATCAGCACTTGTATCAGTCTGCAATTGGAAGTCTGTCATATCTCTCTGTCACTACAAGACCTGACATTACCTATTCTGTGAACAAAATGGCAAAGTTTTGTGTTGATCCATCAAAGCATCACTGGACAGGAGTGAAGCACATTTTGCGGTATCTCAAGGGAACCATTCAGCATGGAATCACCTACACAAAGCAATCATCTGGAGAATGTGTGGCATATTCAGATGCTGACTGGGGAAGAGATCTCGATGACCGCAAGTCTACTTCAGGATATTTGTTTGTGATCAGTGGTGGTCCAGTAAGCTGGAAAAGTAAGAAGCAGTCATCAGTAGCTCTTTCTACTGCAGAAGCTGAATATATGGCTCTGGCTTCCTCAGCTCAAGAAGCAGTTTGGATGAGACAGCCTTCAAGTGAAATGGGTATTGAATATACAAAACCAGTCATTATATATGAGGATAATCAATCTGCAATAGCCATGACAAAAAATCCTCAGTTTCATGGACGAACAAAACATATAGCCATTAAGTATCATTACATTAGAGAGCAAGTTAATGATGGATCTATAACTGTACAATACTGCTCCACCGAAAATATGTTGGCAGACATGCTAACCAAACCTCTTGCTAGCACTCAATTTTCGAAGCTTTGTTCACTGATTGGAGTTAAACCAAGTCCAAAGTACATTTTTCAGAAGTGAGGAGGAGTGTTGAAAGTAACACTTCTGACTTTGACCACTAGTCATTTAGCTTTAAGGATATAACCTGTTTTGACTGTTGTCATAGATATCTTTATACCACTGGTCATTTATCTTCAGGCACAAAACATGTTTGTTTGGTTTTCATAGTTACTTGCTTGTATTGTATTCTAATAAGATAACCTAAAACTGAGAGTGTTTTTCAATAAATATCACTGATATTCAACATAATTACAAATAATTCAGGGCACAAAAGGACAGGTTGTTTGGTCTAGTGTTTGTTAGTACACTCAGTAATCATTTGATGGGTAAATATTTAGAATAATGTGCCATAGAAAATGTACACTAAAGAAGACTGGCAATATTACATGCATAACTAATACTAGCACAACTGGGAAAAAAAGTGATCATGTTTGTTTCCCCTCCTCGCCTTCCCCCAGTATGTTACATTTCCCATTGATGATAGTGGTAAGTTTATAATGATTTGATTTTTACGCTGTGTTCTTCAACTGTTTATTATATTGCGTTAGTTATCTATATATGGGGGGGAGTGGGAGAGGATAAAGAGGGAGGGGAACGGGTTTGATGTAGGAACGGGAACTTGGGATCTCACTACAAAGCAGAGTCTCTATACGTATTGCTGGACCACAATACCTTCTACAATTAAGGAGTTTCCCATGTTTTTTTTTGTTTTTTTTAAAAATATCTACAGGGTTTGATACAGAGGGGGAGAACCATGGGATCACCCCCCCCCCCCCCCCCAAGCAGAGTTCCCCCCTATGATTTTCACCTACTTATTAAAAAATAGCAATAAACAAAAACAAAAAAGAAAGTTAAAGCAGAATTAAAAATGTAATTGCAAGGAAATCATTTAAGTAAGTTCATGTAAGGTGAATGTTGTCAAACAAATTTATAAGCCTGTTCTGCAGTTTAAAAATATCCAAACTTTCTTCAAAATCAATGTCAGTAAGTTCAGGCCCTTCTATAGCAATTCTCTTCAGTATAGCTAGGACAAAAAATTACAACTATAAGGTCGCTATTTAATCCCCCCCCCCCCCCCCCCCAGCAAAAAATCCCAAACCCTAATCTACCATATGATTATTAATGAAAGCAATTAACATAAATTGCCATCAATAGCGTCAAGTTATTATAATAGATGACTTGCCTGCTGACTGCCCATACTCCTTCAGAAATCGTTGCCACGGGGTTAAAGCAAGTTGCCTGTAAACTGGAACCATATCTTGGCTTTTAGCATGCTTTCTGCGTGATAACTTCTTTTCTTGACCCATCGCTATTAATACATATCAATCACATGATTAGTACATATAGCGTAAGCCTATGCAATATACAACTTACTTTAACCTGAGCAATGCTGAGTCCAGCATCCGCAGCAGCCACAGTTATTAAAGGCAGCATCTCCTCCTTTGACGTCCCAGTCATTCCACACTCAAAATGAGCATTAATGAATCCACCTATAACAACATAATATATTTGTAATCAGGCCTGTATGCATGGGAAGGAGGAGGGAATGGGGGGGGGGGGCCTTTGAGTTTGGACAAAAACTCTTTTCTATGAAAATACATCAATTAAAAACAATAGGAATAAAAAATACAAGTTAACAAAATGTTAGTGTGGCAGGTGCTCTCATATTACAAAAATCAAATTCCACGTTTGAAAAATCCTGCGTAAATGACTAGATCCCAGTAGCCTTGGTAAAGAATTTGTCCATTGTGATGAAGTGGATAAATGTATCAGAGTAGACCAATACACAGCATACCAAGTGGAAAAAAACTTTAGGCAGTAATATGATTGAATGAGAATACTATCATCAAGGCGGCTAATAAAACTTTCTCACTCACTAGTATACTGCTACCAACAGTGTGATAAATGGGTACGGCATTTAGGTGTAAACCAGTCACAAGTATCTGCAGGTATATTTTTTACTGTGAAAAAAATCTGGTAATTCAGGACGAAAAGTATGTATCTGAGTTGCCCACATCATAACAAAACAAACAGGTGTATGAATCTTGGATGATAGAGTAATCCTTTTTTTATTGGTCCAGCGAACTAATTTTATCGATACCTAGCCCCTTACTCCTAGCCAAACTCTAACTGTAATATGTAAAACCACATTTTTTGTTGAACATTTTTTGTATGACCGGCCTCGCACAGTAGCCACCAGGGTAGAGCAACAATACTACTCAAAGCCAGAGAATTTCAAAACAACATTGATTCATACGTTGATCTACCATACAGCAACAAGTTTTTATTTAATAGATTCCCCGTTTCAATTATTTAGTAGAAATCTTATCCAGACTACTTAAACACATACCCCTCTATTATCCGTGCAGCTATGTAAATCAGAACAAAATCAAATATAAAAAAAATGGGTGACCTTTCATTGACTACAGGCACCCAACACAGTAGTCCCAAGGGGGCCCTGGATACGAGTTATTCTATGGGAGCTGTTATGACAAATTAAAAAGTTATGGCAAATAAGTCACCAAACTGTCAAACTGGTGATGCACAACTTTCAAGTTAGCTAAGAGGTGTCTGACCTGAGCCCCTTAGTAAATTTCTTTCTGAAGTTTTTCGAAGGTGGTTTGGACGTTATTTCCTCACCACTGCTATCATTAATACAGTCACTATCCCTTAGGGTCTCGATCTCTACTTCAGTCTCGTATTCTGTTTCCATTTCGACTTCCATTCCTGGCTCTTTCCACGTGGTCACTGAACAGGCTCAAAGTACAGCTAGATATAGTTCAAGGGTTAGGTAAGGGGTTCCCAATTTATAAGTACAATTTGGTACATATACAGTAAGTGCCCATATATTGAAGTACTTTTAGTACTACGGTTCCTTAGTTTTATAGTACATTCAGTTCAGAAATTTCCTGGATCGGGTGGTATGTGCTACTATTAAATTTAGGGGGTTCGGTTAACTGAAATGGAGATGAAATGTTCAGATATAACTGAAGTTCTACTACATTTAAATATAACTTATCCACAAACTTCTTGTTGAAGTCCTCTGGGGTCACAAGGGTCAAGTTCTCTGTGAAGATTTTATAAATAAATGGCAGGATAGTGGCACGTGTTCACTGTTTAATACATCCTTATAATTATGAGGAAGCTTTACATATCCCAATTATTACTAGAAAACCTGAAGTTTTATAGACGCATTAGTTTCCAGTATGCTGGCTTTCTATGGTGTGTGCAAATTGTCCTGCAGGTGTAATTATTATAGAAATATATACAACCAATTATCTTGCAGTTTTTGTTTTTGTTTTTTTCTTTTCTTTACATAAAATGATCATAGGGAGTTCTTGTTCCTGAAAAGTATCTTGATGAGATGTCGAAAGGTCAGGTTAAATTATAAATATAAATACAAAGGCAAAGCTTTAGCTATTTTAATGCTTGAATGAAGTCAATAGCTTCGGCGGTTCAGTTTTAATGATTTTTTGTGACTGCCAGTAGTTCGACTGCCATATGGTGGTTACACTGGTGAAAGTGTTAATGATTATTCATGAATACTCACACTGTCGTCTTTATCGCTTTTTTCGCTGACCCACCATCGTCATTGACAACACCACCCCCCCCCCCCCCAAATGCATACACCATTGCTGTTACTGACAGACAAGCGTAATACAAAAAGAGAAAACTACTTGGCAGGAATGACTGAAATCTCTGAGGTAATTGAAACATTTTTTGAGACTTTCAAAATATAAATTATAGAATTCAAATTATTCAGTCTCCATTGTGGTTTCAGTACTCTATATGTAGCTCATGTAAGTCTCTATGTGGACCAACAGGAAATTCAACAACCTTATCTGTTCTGGAACAATGAGTGAATCAAACCCTTTACGAATAAGCGAAATAATGCTTTCTACAAATAGTAGAAATTCTTCTGATACATTAAGTAGCAATAGGTCATACGGGTCTTTCAAATGATTATATTCCTACAAGTATAATCTAGTTGTGGCTTCAGATCTTTAGCGACAATCGAGTCACCGAATTTAAAATATGAACCAATTAAAAGTTAATTGATGGGAATTAATTCTTTACATATGAATATAGGGGGAAAAGATTTTTCTGGAGGGGGAAAACTTTTGCTGGGGAGGGAAAATTCCACGGCATCCTCCCTCTGTATGAAACCCTGCTCAAGCTGTACTATAAGATGTGCACTATTTGGAATTAAGTATAAGCATTGGATTTGTGCTTATGAGTCTCATTTTCTGACTTTATAAATATAGCTATATAATTAACAAATAACTTAACTTCAGGATACCCCACCCCTCACTTACAATTGTAGGACTCCTAGTCTACAAAACTTCCCATCATCTGCTGGAATATTAGTAGCTGGATGAATTCCAGGGATCAAAACTGGCAGAGAACTATGAGATGCTGCATACTGGAATGGAACAAAGGTACATACATACACTCACAATGGTGTCTTAAAAGTACACTACCTCTACGTTTAGGACATGATTGTAAAGTATTAGTTCCAAATGGCACATGTATTACTGTATACTAAATCAGATATTAAAAGATTTACCATATATATTTATATGGACCTATCCAGAGAAAAATATTCCCCCTCCAGAGAAAGTATCCCTCCTCCCTCCCACACACCAAAACTAGATTCCCCTATCCCACTGCCACTCCATCAACAATTTTGTTTTTGAGGGTCAAGTATGATATTTGCCTATTCCCTCAACATTTGCAGTCCCTACTGAAAGTACGAGAGTGATGTTTATATGTGTAAAAGTTTCTAATTATTCCCCTCCAACAAAAAATCCTGTATGAAACCCTGTTGAGTGGGCTTTTTTCCCCCATATTTTAAAGGACAATAAGATTATGGAATCAACATCTCTGGAAAGTTTTAGGGCTCCAAGAGGTTTTACTAGAACTGGAAAGTTCTGTGCTCTTTGGAATCATTTTTAGATATTTAAACTAGCTACATCATAGCTATTAGCTGTGTACTATAGCAACAGCTTTTTTCATACGAAATAGGCTAAAACAGGCATAACCAAGAGAATTATGGAATTATTTGTCAAATTCAAGCAGAATGATAAAAAAATCATGTTGTAATTTTCCTGCTACTGTCACTATTAATTGTGTTATTAGATTGTTTGAATAATTAAGTTGGTTATTTCTTGAAAAGAAATTGATGCTTGGAGGAAGGGGGAAGGGGATCCTGATTCTCCCCTTCCTCCCACCCTTCCACTCTGTGAAACCCTGGATTCATAATCCAAACCATCATGAGTGAACATTAAAGATAATGATATTCAGTATACTGTAAGTGTATTTCATGCATGCTTTTTAACTGTAACGTTTGATTTTGTTTTTTTTTTTGTTTTTTTTTTGTTTTGGTGCTCAGTGGTTGCTGTCAATTCAAATTAATGCTTACTTGGTAAATGTCTGTTGCTCTTCATAAATTTTTTCACTAGTTCATGGTTGATTTAAAAAAAAATCAGCCTATTTAAGAGTGCTCGCACATAGCAACGCCTGGGCGCCTCTAGTAGCGCACTCCAGCTGAATAGTAGCAGGTTATCTACCACTAATTTGTTGTTACGCTCTAACAAATTAGCGCCCATGAAATGCAGCAGTGCCTCACTCACCACTACGCGGGTACTGATAGGAGTCAACTTACAATAAAAAATTCTCGCGCTCTAAAGTAATGGATCCAGAATCTTGTCTTTGCGTACTGCTCGGGAATGGACTAACTGCTATGGTTCAAATTTTGCCAGAGTTTAGGGCCACAAGGGGTTGACCCTATAACGTTGAGATATTTTTAATTATACGGAATTTCACGGAAAATAATCGACAATAGTTCACGTGGTAAGGGGAGTAAATAGAAAAGTAAAATAAAATTCAACAAAAACTCAACGTTACGGCATGCACGCACGGGTAAGAAAATGATATACAAAAAAATCGGCTTCTAAACTACGGCGCGGTAGCCGTGCAGTACTGCCAGGAAGTCCAAAATGGTGACGGGGGTATTTCTTGAGATGCGATCGACTTCCAGTCTTCATTCTTGGTAGGTGCTTTCTCCTAGCAGTACTTGCTGGCCTGCATAAATAAAATAATTCGGGGAAAAGCAGAAGTAAGTTTAACACGCCCTAGCATATTTGGCGGGTTTTTTCACCCTCAAAGAGTGTGCCAGCACCAACCCAAACAATAATTATCCATAGATTAATAGGCTAAACTTTGAGATACACCTCTTTGTGGGGTCGCCCGGAGATCCGCAGTTCCAGGGACACTCGCACTTGGTACCAGCCAAAGTCGCTGCCACCAGAATGCTCAATCTGAACTCTCGCCGCAGCTAGTTACCTGCTGAGGTGCAGGACACACGAAGATACACTTATCAGGAATATGCATAGTTACCGTTGGCTTTTACTCATAAAGTTGTGTGTGGCGGAAATTTGCAGTCGCGAGTGGTAGCCAGGCACTTTGCCCAGCCACGCCTCTCCGAGGTCTTGCTGGGGGCCTGCGCGCCTCGGCCATGCCCGAGGCACGCCCTTTGTGCAGCTGTCTCTTATCATTCCCTCTTTACTGTGTCAGCTGCACATACCCCCCCCACACGCAACTACAAATTGTCACGGGTAGCCCTACGCCAACCTAGGGTACCCGGAGAAACAGCTCCCTCACTCTAAAACTCAACCCCCCTTCACTACAAATGGGGTGTGGTGGGTGGGAGCTTCTCTGTTGCGGGCCCCAGGACCATTCCTGGCGCTCGCTCTGACAGCTCTTTCATTGCTCATTTTTATTATTGATTCCAATTGATGCTCATTACACGCGGCCGGCCCCTCTTATACCGTGTCACGTGCCGGCCTCGCCCACGGCCGTTTGGCCCTTCCCCTTTTACCGCCGGTAACCTCGGTACGCTGCGCTACACCTGCCGTTACCTGCTGAGGTGCAGGGCACACGAAGATACACTAATCAGGAATATGCATAGTTACCGTTGGCTTTTACTCATAAAGTTGTGTGTGGCGGAAATTTGCAGTCGCGAGTGGTAGCCAGGCACTTTGCCCAGCCACGCCTCTCCGAGGTCTTGCTGGGGGCCTGCGCGCCTCGGCCATGCCCGAGGCACGCCCTTTGTGCAGCTGTCTCTTATCATTCCCTCTTTACTGTGTCAGCTGCACATACCCCCACAAAACCCGCCAACAAGACCCCTCGGAGAGCCCCGACTGCTCCGACCCGCACACACGCCCACCGGCCCACTAGGACTGACTGCCTCCCACCCTCGTCCACACATACCAAACTAGACAAGAGAATCAATGGCAATAAAACACTACGAATATAGTGGAACAGTAACAGACAATGTCAATAGGTCTACTTGGTCCGGCTGCTCTCCGCCGACCCGAACCTCTCAGTCCATTTCTTTGCCGAGGAGGCCTGTTTCCCTCCTTCGTCCCGAATGTATCCCCGGTATTCCCTACTCCTCCACCGGCCCAGAGCTTTAACATCGTCCTCCGAGGCTCCCCCCGCCGACGCCGCCGTAGCGGCGCCAATGCGGAAGCTGTGGCCCGAAATGTTCGCCTCGGGTAGTCCCTTCTCGACCAGTGCCCTCCTGACTTCAGCCACGAAGTCCCTCCTGGTGAGACCAGAGCCATTACCGTCCTTGAAGAAGGGTCCCGAACCCGCTCCTCTGTCCACCATGAACCTCAGCACGGCCTTGACTGGACACAAGGCGGTGTCTGTCCGATGTAGCGTCACCCAGGCGCCTTCCCTCAGCCTGTCCGTCTTGGACTCCTTTATCCTGACCCTGATCCAACGGGAGCTCCTGTCACTGTCCAACTGTACGTCCTCCCACGACAAGTGAGCTCCCCGGTCGAACACCCCGGATTCCGGAGCCAGTGCCTCGCCTGCCCTGAGGCAGCCGAAAAAACACATGCAGGCAGCTGCCCACAGCATTGTTCCTCTTTGTCCCTTGGACGTCCAGACGTCCAGCATTGCTCTCATGTGGATCTCTCTCACCGGCTCCCTCGCGTGGCACCTGTTGCCCCCCACGGCCTCCAGCCGAGCCAGACCCTTCTTCAACTGGGTCAGCCTGTCCATCTCACTCCAATCCGGTGCCCTCATGCCAGCCTTGATCTGGGCCATGCGGAGACCTGCCAGGTGATACTTCACTGTTCCCTTTTTCATCCCTTGCTTGGCTAACAGCGCCACGTAAGCAAGGGCCTTGTCCTCCGTCACCGGCAGCGGCTCCTCCCCCAGATCCTTGCACCAGGCCGAGTACTTACCCCACGCCGAGGCGTACCGCCTCTGCGTGAGGGGCGCTATCGATGCGTCGATAGCAGCCTCCACAACTTGCTCCACTCCTGCTCTGACCACGATTGATTCGCCCTGGACAGCACCTCCAGGAGCTCCCTCGGTACCTCCACCGGCTCCGACCTCCGTACCTGCATGGTGGAAAGAGCGCTGTCTAATCTGTCCCTAGACAGGTCGTCTGCCACCCTGTTGTCCACCCCCCTGATGTGCACCGCCTTCACTGACACCGAGAGGGCCGCCTCCACGCACGCCAGGCACCGTAGCAGGTGCATGGACCACTTCTCCTTGCACGTTCCCGACCCGACGGCCGCCACCACCGACATGTTGTCGCACTTGGCCGTCGCCGCTCTTCCTTTCCATCGAGGTCCCCAGACCGCCGCTGCCACTACGATCGGCAGCAACTCCTTGGGCATGATGCTCCACTCCGCAGAACCCGGCAGGTCCTCCCAACGCAGTTGGAACCATTCCCCCTGCCAGGTTGCTCCGCACCCCCAGGTCCCGGATGCGTCCGAGTACATCACCTCCTGGGGGCTTCCGTCCGTTACCACTGTCTTCATGAGCGAGGTCCCGTTCCACCTCGACCCGAACTGGTACCACCATTCAATGTCGGCCCTCGCCTCCACGTTGAGTCTCACTCTCCGCTCTCCACGCTTCACGGTGGATAGCAAGTCCTGGAGCCTCCTCTTGAACGACCTGCCTGGCCGCACCGCCTTGCATGCGTGGTTGAGGGACCCCACCAGCGACTCCAAGTCCCTCCTCTTGCACGATTTCATTCCCCTCCATCTCGCCAGGAGGTTGTTTAACTCTGACAATTTCTCCTGAGGCAGCCTCACCTCCAGCTTGACCGAGTCTATCTCTATTCCCAGGAAGGTCAGCACCGTGCTGGGTCCCTCCTCCTTGTTCGGGTCCAGCGGCATGCCCAACCTCAGGCACGTCTCCTTGAACACTTCCATGGTCCTCCTGCACTCGTCGGTGCCTCTGCGCCCCACCGCCACGAAGTCGTCGATGTAATGCCGGAGCCACACCGCACCTCGCTCCGTGGCGATCCACTCAATGGCGTCACCCAGGGCCGTGAACAACAGCGGAGCCGACCTCAGGCCGAACGGGAGGGTGCCGTCCACGAAGGTCTTGCCTTCCCACCTCATTCCCAACAACCACCTGTCCCTCGGGTGGACGGGAACGTTCCTGTAGGCTGCCTTGACGTCGGCTTTGGCCAGCAAGGCACCCTCCCCCAGCTCCTGAACTCTACTCACCACGTCGTCCAGGGACGTGTACCTCACACTAGACAGGTCCTTGTCAATGCCGTCGTTGACGCTGTGGCACTCCGGCGCGGACAGGTCCACTATCAACCTCCACCTGCCCGGTCGGCCCTTCTTGGGAATCACTCCAACCGGCGAGCACTGCACTCCCACGGTGCTCACTTCCCATATCCTCCTTTCCCGCACCTCCGTCTCCAGGTACTCTTTGATAACTTGGCCCCGCTGCGAGGCTTCGTACATTGTTCCACGTCTCTCTTTCAGCACGGCCTTGCTTTGGTCGTGACCCAGACGGAACCCTTCTCTGACGCCTCTGGCCAGGAACTCCACCCACTCCTTGTCCGGGTGTTCCCTCAGATCCTTTTCCCACTGTTGCCACACCAGCGGAGTGACCACCTCCTCCGCTCCAGGCAGCACCTTGCTGCTCGGGCCCTCGGATCTCCTTTCCAGATCCACCAGTTGGCTCGTGTAACAGTACCCTGCAAAAGTGACCACCCCCGTCAGCTTTTGCCCACTGACACACCCTGCCGCCTTAACTACGTGAGTGCATGTGTGTCCCTACCACCCACTACCGCTGCCCTCCCCCCTAAGTACCCACAACCCACACCACCGTCTAGAGCTACGCGACCCACATGCACCCACACTCGCTCACTTCACCACAGGTACGCCCACTATTTACTATCTAACCCGTCCCCGCCCAAATTCAGGGAAAACGTTGATCAAAACAATTCATCAGTACATGCCCGACAATTGGGATACAGACAAAATCAGTACATGATCCTGGCTAGCTAACTAGGACGAGCTAGCTCTGTCCTTCCCGAGTCCAGCGCGAGAGCACTGGTAGACCGGGTGCTCCCCTCCACACTTTCTGCACACGTGCTGGAATTTGCATTTAGCTCCGTAGGAGCACTTGTCCGCTTCACTGTTGTACTTAAAACAGTGTCTCGATCCTTTGTCCCCTTCGGCCCTCCTGCCGGACACTCCTCCGCCACCGACCGAACGTCTCGAGTCCCCTCTCGACTCCTCTCTCGGCTCGTTCGCGGTGTGGACCACGTCCAGCAACAGCGACAGGTTCTCGACCTCCCACTGGACGTCGCTCTTGCCTGCCGCCTCCTGCCGGAACCTCCGGTCGTACCTGGCCACCTGACCCCATCGGTACCTCCTGGCCAACTTAAAAATGGATTCGCGGTAGGCCGCCAGCGGCACCCACATCTCGGGCTTGCTGGAGGCCCACGCCACCTGGAACAGGGTGAAGCAGGTGCTCCACCCTGACAGATCTGGAACTTCCTTGGGCGGTTTCCTTTTGCCGCCTCCGTTCTCGCCACCTTCTCCTGGACTGGCCCTCCAGTCCCCAGCCTCTCCCGGGCCGTCATCGAACACCGGGAAAAACGCAAAATCCACAAATGCTCCATCCTGGATCCTTTCCACCACCGTCGCCGGTAAGGGAGCCACATTTTTTACCAGGTGAACCACTTTAGACCCCTTCTTGTCGGCGCTCCCTCCTGCCTTGGACCCCTTCAGTCCGTCCAAAAGTTCCTGTACCAGAGGGTTCCCCCCTCCCACGACACTGGCAGTTGACTCCACCGCCCCTTTCCTTTTGGCAGCCGCCGCCAGGTCCGCCACCTCCTCTGTGATCACACACACAGAAGCAGAATAAAATGTCAAACATGGCCCACCCGAGTGGCCTTCCCTTTCATGAACGACCGTGTCCCCCATACCTGTGCCCCACACATTCCGAGCCCACTCGACAGGCACCCCACCACGGGTGCGCTGTCCTCTTTGCTCGTCCTTGCACTAACAGCCGGGAACCCGGCATCCCCCCCTTTTTTTTTTTTTTCCTTTTTTTCTTTTTTTTACTTATGGACGAGGCGCCCCTGCTGCCCGTAGGCCCCTGCGCCCCGTCCCCACAGAACCTTTGTTACCACCAACGGGCCGACCCAGCGATCCATCCCACGCTGGGTCCCCACACCTCGTTTCCTGGACCCCTTGGTCCCCAACAAACCTGAGACTGACCCAGCGGAACCAACCACTGCTGGGTCACCATCAATCTACCACGGCATCCTCCCCAGTTCGGACCTCCGACCTGGGCCATTGCCGACATAATAACTCCTGGCCGAGGCGCTCCAGGTGTCTAAACACCCGCGCCTCGATCCCCACTTGGGCCCCTTGGTCCCTGGACCTACTGGTCCCCACCAATATAGGGTGACTCTCCCGGCAGAATCATCCACCACCGGGAGACCATCACCCACCACGGCATTCCCAGGGCGGACCACCGCCCCGAGCCAATGCCAACCATTGCGTGCTAGCTAGTGACTAGTGCGACCTACCCCCCCTGTACCCTATCTAGATCTACACGGAAGTCCAGAGCGCCCTTCCACAGGAGCGACTCCCTTCCCCTACCAGGCCCCCCTTTCACGTTGCTCACCACCCGGCGACTCGGTCCAGGCCCACCATTAACCATTCCGTGACACTTCCACCACGCCTACACCGGCGGGTCCCACAAGTCACGCCTCGGCCCCTACAGTGCGGACCTCCGACACTGCCCAACGGCCGCTCCTATCCTAACTACCAGCTACAGATGTCCCATGTACATGCAACCTACCCTGACCCACTGAACGTCCCCCTGGGCTGGGCCCACGTTCCTTACCACCAGGCCGCCTGGGTACCACCCCGGCCAACCATCCTTAATGCAGGTACCCAAGATGACTTCTTATCACTAACGCCCTCTATGGCCACTGCTAACACTCACCCACTGGGCGCCCATACAAAGTCCACTGATCTCGTCACGCACAACCATAGTGCGGAAGTGAGCGTCAGGAACGTTTGCCCTTGGCTAACCAGTCTACCAGCCCCACGTTCCTGTTCACAGACCACTCCGCTCACCCCCTCACTGACGTGCCAAAAACAAAAACAAAACTCCACTTCATACTCCAGTCCCCCCCCAGGACATACCCTTTCTCTCTGGCAACCTCTCATTGAATAACTTGAACAGAGCTGTCACCTGCTCCGTTAACCTTCCAATCCCCCTGGTATTCTTTTCCACCGCCGAGCTACCTCCCTCCACTACGTCGTCGACCTCGCCGACGTCCGACTCCTCACTCACTACACTGTCCTCCTTCCTCCGCTTAGGAACCGGAGAAGCTTCTCTGTTGCGGGCCCCAGGACCATTCCTGGCGCTCGCTCTGACAGCTCTTTCATTGCTCATTTTTATTATTGATTCCAATTGATGCTCATTACACGCGGCCGGCCCCTCTTATACCGCGTCACGTGCCGGCCTCGCCCACGGCCGTTTGGCCCTTCCCCTTTTACCGCCGGTAACCTCGGTACGCTGCGCTACACCTGCCGCGCTCAGCCGACGAATCGGTACACTAGGTTTTAGTTTAATTGAACACTGAAGCACGAGGCAAAGTCAGAGCTTAAATAGTAAACTAGACTCCGCCCCCTACCCACGACATAAAACTTACAACGTGGCATGAAGCAACAACAACTCCACACAACATGACCATACACGGCAATACAATAATCCATCACAAACACACGAACACATGATTAGTTATGTCAATGCAAACACACAAACATACAACTCCACAACATCACATATGCACAACACATAATAATAGTTATTTCTGTTCTCTCTCTCCTTCCCTTGTGTCTCTCAACTTCTCTTCTTCATGTGGGCAGCCCTAGCATATTTGGCGGGTTTCTTCACGCTCAAAGAGTGTGCCAGCACCCTTAACCCAAACAATAATTATCCATAGATTAATAGGCTAAACTTTGAGATACACCTCTTGGCATAATTTATCAGTTCTCACCTCTGAAATTTAGTGGCACACTGAAGTCAAAGTGCACTTGCCATTTAAATGTACCACAATTAATATTTTTTCAGCAGCTCTAGCCTATAGTCCACTACACTTTGTTAAGCTGTTAAGTTGAAATAGTCCATATGTACTCGCATGTATAGCGCTAGAATAGTAGTGCAGCCATACAGTGGGTCTCGTAGTCACTATACACTCTTTGAAGTAAATTTCAAGTGCAGAAATAGCTACTAGTATATCCTAGATATCCCCCATGCAGAGCAGGGAAAAGCTTTACCTAACTTACGCAAGTAGAGGTACAGGTGAAAATTGGAATTGCACATACTATAATAAAAAAGCAAAAATATAAATAAATATCGTAAAATCTCCATTCCATTGCCTATACAAATATTTCACTTGCTTTGCTCACTTGCCAATAATAATAATAACTAGTGATGTGCCTGAGTACTAATGGCAAGCAAGCGTAAAACTACACTATTGTTAAATGATTGATTTTAACTTCAAAAAATAGTCGAGACATGTATGTAGTGAAGGGGTTTCAATGCCATATCAACCATTCACCACAACTGTTTGAATAAAAAAAGAAAAAAGTAAATCACGTTATTCTAACGTTTTCTTTGTTAAGTTCTTTAGTTAGGTAGTAGCTCTAATGCACAACACTTTCACACCACTGGACATACCTACACAAGACTTAGCTACCTTTGTGGTTAGTCTAAGGCAAAAGAATTTTAAATACTGTTACGTAGGGCTTATAACTATAACAAATAGCGCATTTAAGTTTTAACTGCACCCGCAGAAGAATTCTAAAAGGTAAACAATTGAATTTCTAGGATGATACGGGTAATGATCGATAAACCAGAGAATTCCATTTAGTGCAGTTTGGGATGGGGTCGACCACCAAACTAACACAAAAATGCCTGTGTCAAAGTACAAAAATGACATACGTACGCCCAAACATATATAATTATATATAAACAAACATCCCATATTTTCAATTGTGTTACCCCTGTGAATGTCTCACTCGCTATGCTCGCTCGCCAATAATAATAATAGTAATAATGACATCATTTATTTTAAAGCTAATAACTGTCAAGACATGGGTTAGCACAATGCAGAATGGTTGCAATATTTCTTTGTTTATTTCCTTATTTTTTATTTTTCCTTCATTTTATACGGGTCTAGTTATAGCTTGTGAGCAGTGTGCAGTACAGTGTAGGTAACTAAGGATCCTGGTGGCAGTACTATTAACTTAGGTGTGGATAGCTTGACCCCTTCAGCATCCATCCCCACATTTGTGATACTTAAGTTTCCTTGTTTGCTATCAAACTCTTGTTTTCACAGAATTAGAGTGATAGTTTTATTTATTTATATTTTTTTTCTTTCATCTAACAGAAATTTGAGAGGCCGGCACATTATGTAGCAGAATAAGAGAAGTAAAGGACTTTGATGAAGAGTGTACGTCCAACAGAATCCAGAGATTGGGTGAAAGACAGCACATCAAGCATTGTCATTTACTAAACTTGTCAGAACTGATTTACGTTTGTTTTTCCAAAAGATAGCTCGAAAAAACAAAGGAGGACAAGGCAGGAGCGGAGTTTCTGAATATCTTCCAAAATGGTCGGTATTGGCTGTTTACTCCCCGCAGAAGACATTGCCACAACGACCACTAGAGTCATTATGAGCCTTGCCCCTTTTTATCAAAATAGTGGTGTGGCCATGACTGCGTGGCCGCACCCATTCTGACGTCCCTGAAACCCAAAGTTGGGACAAAAGTGGGTACAACTCCATACCTGCAAGATTGCTGAATATCCCTTTTGCTGTTGTTTAGCTAACGTGTAGAAAAAATTTACGGTTAACTGTTTATGTCTGGAAGTGGTAAGTCATACTGCTGTTCACCATGGCCGAACAGTCTGATAAGGTCAAGGGTCAACATGCTCATTCTATTTAACTGAGCACCACAAAAAGATATATAACTATTATATGGAACAGAAGAAAATTCCATCACTGAAATATGGTTCTATCATGAGAGCGATGCTGTAATTGGAATGGGTACAGTAAGCATACCTACTTTTGAAATTCTCACTGTCGAGCTCTCTATCAATAAATAAAAAGATACCTGGTGGCACATGCTCACCGTTTAATATATCCCAATATAAGAAAGCTTTACATGTCCCAATAAAACCAGAAAACCTCAAGTTTAGTGAAGACATCAGTTTAGAGCTCCAGTTTGCTGGCTGTCTGTCCAAGTTGTCATGCAGGATTTACACAATAAGCATGCGCCACTAGCTACATAGGTACTAACTTTTGTGGGTAATGCTCCCTATCATTGTGTCACGTGAGCAATTAATTTATTACGGCCAGCAGTAGCTTACTTTATTCTGCTTGAAAGCTCGCAGAGTTGTCTCTTATTAAGATGGCATTTACATGTACCGTTTTCATTGCTCGAGCTAAATTGATGCTTGATTAGAATAGTCAATAAAATAATTCTTTTGGTCTGAGATTATTTTTTTGTAACACCTAGCTATTTTAAGTAGCGCAGAGAGTTCGCACCTTTGGTGCTTTATTTAAATTGGCTATTCTTTGGGAAGGAGACTTTGCGTGGGGGAAGATTGAGTGAACTTTGTAAAAAGATGTTTGATACCCCGTAGGTGTATTTGATTCTTGTTCTGTTTTGGCATGCAATGATGACTATCAATTCAAATTACTGTTTACTGATGGTGAATGTCTATCACTTATCATGAATTTTTTTACATGTTCATGGTTGTTTAAAAAAATCTGTTTAGCTATTTACTCAACCAATTTTTTTTAAACTTTTTCCCTGAAATTGTGGTAACTGTACAACCATAATGTTATTGTTGTAGCCATTTATAATTCAATGCAATTCTCCATACATGAACTCTGTGGCCTTGTTTACCACTTTCTGAACTCCTTCTGAAGGTCCAAGTATTGAGGGAGAGTCCCCGGCATGCCCTTTGACCTCTAGCTCCTTGTTTTCAAATTCAAAATGTACCACAGTATGTGTTGATTGAAGATGACCCCTCAGTAGTATCTAGCAGTACTCCAACACAGTACGCTGTGATATCATGCAGTTGAATTCAGCTGCATCAATGATAAACAAAACTCTCTTTTTCCTCTCTTTATATCCCTTTTTTGTTATGGTTTTTTTCCCCTTCTGTTATGGTGCTCATAACTTTTTATTACTTACGTGACATTGTGCCTTATTCTTTTCTTTCTTTTTTTTGTTTGTTTTTACACAAACTCTACGTTTAAATGAATGACTTCGGATTTTTCAGGAGTGTGAAATACAATTTTTATCATTTTTTATTTAGTTTTTGTGGTGTTTTTTTTTTGGTTTTTTTTTTTTGTATGTTTATTTTTTGGTTGTGCTCGGTTCCAGTATTTACTAACTGCTAACATTGCGTTTTTAAAAAAATAGCTATGATGCCACACACAAAAGTTCAGATGGACTACGTGCATGAGCTTTTACAGCAGAATTGGGTACAATGCTAATCACTTCCTCTTTTTTAGATTCTATGTAATCTGGGGGAGGTTTATTTTGAGTTGTGTATAATATAGTGGATCTGTAATGCCACAAGGAAGTGATGAAAAAGGGAGTGTCAGTATGTGGAATCTATTCATTGCAGCTCATGAGAAGGCCTATGGTGGAACTCTGTACTTAAAATGCCTATATTGGTTCCGAACATTTATCATTCAAAGCATTGTTTTTCTTTTTTTTGTGGTCAGTTTAAATGTTTTGTTTTTGCTTGATGCATGGAACGCATTTTATTTGTTTGTCATTACACTAAATATATCGCACTAGTGTAATGCACACAATGTAGCTACTCCTATATAATGGTCCCTAGCTACAGCTCCACATGGCACATGTGCATTGGTATATTCTAGATAAAGTTCCAGAAGATATAGCTACCATCTGCATAATCATTAGTTGGTGCATAGCTACATATTGTGTCTCACACATCCACATGTTGTGCCACACAGCCAGCCTGTGGAAAGTTGTATTGGTGTCCAGGCAGGTTGTATCCAAGACATGTAAACAACCAGACCACCAAGGCACAGGAGTCATTCCGTGACTGAAGGCTAGGTAGCTAGCTAGCTACAACCATAGGCTAAGTGATGATGCACAATAGCACATGTCATGTATCTCAGAGTAAAGACTGAGTAGAAACATTGAAGTTGTTCATACATAGCTAATTGTCACAAAAATTGGTGGAAAAAAATATAAATCAGTTCTGACAAGTTTAGTAAATGACAATGCTTGATGTGCTATCTTTCACCCAATCTCTGGATTCTGTTGGACGTATACTCTTCATCAAAGTCCTTTACTTCTCTTATAGCTTGATCTAGTGATGATACTTATACGTCTCTGTGTAGTTGGAGATGAATGCTCCGGTCCTTCCCACAGTGATGTTGTCTGTTCTGGAACAGTGTAGTGGTTAGGTAAAGGGTCTGCTAGCTAGACTTTGTGGAAAAGACAATCAATTGAGCTAGCTTAGAAGTAAAGTCATAGTGAAATTAGTTTAATTTAATGTAGTTCAATTAAGTTGTTCCAATTAAATTCCATAAATTTGCTAATTAATTTCTACTCCATTGCCTGACTATCCATAGCAAAATAGCAGGATTTGGTTTCAAGCAAATACCTCTAACTATAGTCTTATAGTGGACTGTTTTCCAGATATCCTGAGGTACAAAGGCTCTAAGTTTGCAAGTATCTATGAATTTCACCTCACCAGCAGAACTCACATGGCAAGGAAAATCAAGACTACTATTCCACAGTCAAACCAGCTACAATTACTTCCCAATTACAGGAATTTCGACAGAAAAATGAAGATTTCAGAAGAGGAGAGTGGTAGAGTTGATCATATGTAACAGAAACTCCAACAGGCCAGGTGCAACACTGTTCCAGAACAGACAACATCACTGTGGGAGGGACCGGAGCATGATCAACTATATAACCATTAATATTGCCACGAATGATAAAGCCCTATCTGATAAATATGTGGTCTCTATGAAGATGCCATAGATAATTGGGTGCAGGTACATAATATTCATGGCTGTGTTGAACACTCTCAATGGGTGCTCTGATTCCTAAAGGGTCAACAAAGCCTCATTGAAGTTGTGAGTCTGGTTCGCTGAACATGAATTGTATAGTCTTCCATACACTGTCTGGGGCATAACTCCCAGGCAAGGATAAGTGAGAATCCAAGGACCAGCTCTGGTATATAACCTGAGCAGTAGAGTAAGTGAGCTTCACCCAGAATTAAATAGAAGTCAATGTAATATAGCTACACCTTTAACATAATGGTTAAATGGCAATACTGAAGAAAAACAAACAAAAAAAACAACTAAAAGTAAACAATTATCTATGTAACTGTGTAGTCTCGCAAGCCAAACTGTATGATGTTTGACAACTCCCGATAATAGGCCCAAGACAGCTTGAATTTCTCAGGGAGCAAGGATTCAAAATTAAAGATATTGCAAACGTTTTATGTGCAGTAGCTAGATGCATATATAGAGCAAAGGATGGTGAAGTATCCATCTTAACTGAAGATTTCTACTTGAACTGATGCAGACCTTTGCTCATAGACAGTGTCTGGGTTTAACAAGACAGAAGCTTCTACAGTTTGTAGTGGCCACTGGCCAGTCTGCCATGCGCGGAAAGGGTCCGTGGAGCAAATTTCTTGAGGTGGTATCTAGCTAATTCTGGCCTTCCCCCTTCCATTGTAATCCATCTTATTGAATCAGGTCTACTAAACCCTCGCATATTTAGAATTAACAAAGCTTGGCATGATTCAATGAGCATTGCATAGCTAAGTACTTCATCAGCAACTGTCAACAGGTCTCCTTTCTGGTTGTCTAGACATCCATACTCAAATGAAGAACAAATACTTGAACTGTAAGGCTGAATCTTCAAACTCCAGCAACACTTTCAATGTGCCTGCCATTTTCAACAGATGACACTCCCTAGAGAAACACAACTGAATAGTATATTCCTGACAATATTTAAAAAGCAGTCTGATAGTGATATTCATGGGAATGTTTCGCTTATAATAATGCAGACCGTTCTGAATAATGTGGATGGTTAAAAATCACAGAAACCTTGCTTTTGTTCCTTTACTTATTCCATACTTCAACCCAAATTGTTAGTATCTACAAATGTGTCTGTCATGTGATTGGAGGTAGTGTAGGCAAAAGAAAAAGTAAACTTGAAAAGGAAAGTAACACACAAATAAAGATTTAACCAAAAATAAATTATGTTTTCAAAATGTGCAGAATATACTTTAGTAATGTTACTAAGTCTATAGTGCATCAGTTAAGTTGCGGGAGACGACTGAATGAAATGTGCATGACACAGAGAGAAAAACATCGTTGAATAATAATGACCATGTAGATAAATAAAAAATCTAGTGGTGAGGCATCTTGTGAGACTGCTGCTTCAATGGCCGACTCTCCAGCAAAGAATGCAGACTGATATTCTGAGCCATTAGTCTTGCATGGACCTAGAGAACACCTACACAAACACACAAACAAAATAAATAACAAATCCAATTAGGCCTGTCAACAAATGATAGGTCATGAAGCATTTCTTCACCATCTCATGTCTCACCTTCTTGCCTATCTGAGAGATATCTTGCATAAATGAAGAACAAGCAGTCGACATCGTCTTCCTCTTCCAGCATGTCAAGCTCCTTCTCTCCATTCCACTGTTTGCGAGCGACATGCAAGATTTGAACAGCCTTCAAGTACTGGTGCTGGCTGAGGGAGTCTTCCAGGGAACTCACTGCCTCAGACAGAGTGGACAGCTGCTCCACCTCGTAATATGGAGGCTTGTCCAGTGGAGGGGAGGAGCTACGACTTAATGACCGAACAGTGTCGCTACAACCTTGTATCACCTTATAGTACGTATGAATGGCCACCCTGGGCTGCATCTCCTGACTGAGTTTGATCACATGTGCCTGCCACATGTCCTCCATCTACTTAATAAAAACAGCTCAGTACTTCTACTGTACATTCAAATGGCAAAGTACTACTTCAAATTTCTCATGACCAGATTAGCTGAAAGGGGAACGCCACATGAAACTATATTTTTCCACCTAATAACAAGCAGTAGTTTTGTTGCATGTAAATGAACTTTCCTTTCACGTCAATGTTTGTATGTATATTGTAGCCAGTGAAAAGCACATTTTTTACAGTAGCTTGCAAAATAGAGTAAAATAACTTGCTTGAATCTTTTTTTTATAACTTGCTCCAGATTGTCGAGCAAACTCCCATAACATCATGATTACTCTGAAAAGGTACTTTCTTCTGTGTGGCATTATTATCAGAATGTTCTAAAGAGACTATAAACTCTCACCTCATCAATGTCAAATCAATAAACTCAAATTTGGGGGAACTTCAGTTTTTGTCACTTTGAGGATGTTTCTACACACTAAATCATGAATATAAGTAAAAGATTAGAAAAGAGTAGAATGAAACACACACCCACACAGCTAAAAATGTGATGAAACTTGTATGTTAAAAAAAGTAGTGCTTAGAACCAGGCATTGAAAGCATTTGATATGAATGACTCACATTTCTTGAGGCTCTTCAGATGTGTGTCAACTCTGGTCTTCTTCAGGTTCCTCCCTTTAAAATCCTTACACCTGCCCTCCACTATTAAACCTGCCCTCCACTATTGCTTTCCCTTCTCCCTTAGTCTGTGAGTTGGTTTCTCCATAGGCAAGCTGATCCACAGAAAAAGGCAAGCTTGCTTTTTTTAACATTTTCTTGATCACCGTCAGATGACCATTTATCACTGGCATTATCTTCCTCACTGGCTAACATTCTATCAGTAATATCTTTTATAATCCTCTGACTAGGTTTATCTAGGTCTGCTGATGGATGTGAAGTAAAGAACCCACTTCCCGGTCAAAATAATTTACCAGTCCTTAGCTATGTGCAGTGTGCAGTGTACATATATTGTGTGAGTGTAAATCACACTAGACTATATAATAATGAAAGTAGCCAATGAAACTTTCATTAGCTACTTTAATATTATAGATAGTTCAGTCTATTATAATCGCGGTTATAAGTTCAGAATTAGCTATCCTTTCAAAGGATTGCCAGTTCTGAACTTATAGTGGTTAAGTCTAGTGAAGGACAAGCTAGGTTAGCCTAATTTAAGCTAACAATCTATCTATAATGATAACCACTCAGATGAGACACACTGAAAGATAGAGATATTTGTTAGGTAGAACAAAGACCTGTGACTGAGAAGTTTGTGAGGCAATGATAATTAGTAAGAATGTGTATTAATAGGGTAAACATTAAAGTAAGGTGAGGCGAGGGAGCATGAATAGAGAAAGAAAAAAAAGAGTTCGTTTTAAAATCTTGTCAAGATGTGATAAAATTGTTTGAACTTGTAATTCTACAATAAATTGAGAGCTGGTCTCAATTTCAAAGAAATAGAAGCAAGTTTTATATCCTCCAGCAAATTCAACATGCCCTCCCAAGTTGCTGGATAAGATTGTGAACCATCACTCAACCAGTCTTGAAGAACATCTCGACAACACAGTCTGACATCATAATGGCGATGAATAGCAATACCTTCTAAACGAGGTGAACCCAGTTCCAGTAGATCTCCAACATCACGCCAATGACAACTGATGTCATCTCTCAGTCCGAGAGTTTGAGGCTGGCCATCTTTATCTGTCCACTTCAGTAAGGTCAAGTTTTTCAATGTAAAAGCAGGAGCTGAAAGCAAAATAATAAAATAACAAGTCAGTCATTATTGTGACAAGTAACTGTTGACTTCTTGTTAAGTTCTGAAATATGCCAGATTGTGCACTCTGTATAGCTACTGTGCACTTATTTATTAAATAACTGCAAATTAACAAATGATGGGACAAGAACTTACTTGATACAGCAGTAGAAGTGCTGGCAGCAGATAGTGAAGAAGTTGAAGGTGTGCTTGTTTCTGTAATTGTACATGCAATAATTATAACATCTGCAAACATCTACTTGCTACTTTACCTTCAGCAAACCAAAGTTTTGCAGATCCTGAAAGTAGAACTTTGCTGGGTTTGTTTTTACTGCAGCGCATAGAGCAATATTTTTCATTAGTTTTCACTTCATGCAGTTGAGAGCAGTTGTCATAAGAACATCTCAAACTAAAACAAGTGCCTACTTTCTTGCAGTCGTAGTGAAGCTTCTTTAGTGAGAATCGAATACAGTCTTCCAATGTTTTTCGAATTTTACAGCATGTAATGCTAGGTGGATTACCTCTTGGAGCACACAACTCAGATGAAATTGCTGATGTCGAGTAATTCTCCAACACGACACCCACTTCTAAATAAGAAAGATGACTCCTGAGGCAGATTATGTCGACATCTTCTGAGGAATTCACCAGCAAAGATACCTGGTCTTGGTATATGTGGTCTTCTGACAAGTCAAACGTAAGCTCCTGTCTAACTTCTGGATTCAGGAGATAAGTGATCATCATACCAAACAGACCTTTAGGACAATGACCAAGCTGAAATGTAATAGCTAGGGAATCAATATTTGAATTCACTGCATCTGATGGAGACTTCGGAACATGATTCAAAACTGATGGAATAAAATATTTGTGCACTCCCATCTTGTCTGTGAATGAAACCGCTATACGGAGATGAAGTAGGAACAATAGAAACTGTTCAGACGTGATCTGGTCTTTTTCATTCAGTACATCTTTAAAAGCTGAGAATTCTAGAATACCCCTCTCACAAAAACTTTTTTGTTGATCCTTGGGTAAGTTTGGATTGAGTAGAAAAGTATTAAGTATAAGTTTAGTGATTTTGTCAAAGAGAATTTTGGGGTCTATAATTATGATATTTGAAATGCCTTCAACATCATAATGTTGAATAATGCCTACCCTAAACTGTAGGAAATATAATAAATACCCAATTTCATTTTCTTCAATGAAAAACTTGGCTGCTAACTTCTTGAAATCATCCATGGACAAAATAGCCTCCTTTATGTGTTGTAGTTCAAGACATAGTAAGAGGTAGCTATAAGGATATTTAACCGAAAATTCACTCTTGCAACGAATATAGTTATGTATACCCGTGCGAAGATTCAGAAATTTTTCATCTCCTTCACTAGTATTATCTATCTCGTACATTACTTTGTTCAGATGTGCATCAGCATAAGAAATTATAGGAGAAAATTTTAAATTGAGAATCATGTCATGTAATTCTTTGTTAATGTTGTCAAGAACAGAGTCAGCTCCAGAACCAAGCTTATCAATGTGCGTGCCTACAATAAATACTACAGGCTTATGACACACTGAGGTACCATCTACTTCATGCACTCCTTCTTCAGTTGTCTGTATAGCAGACACACTGGTTAAAAATTGAACCAGAGCATCCTTTGTAGAAATAGAAGATGTGTACTTGTTGCTAATTTCTCCAGTGGCTAATCTGTACTGGATGGTGTTCTTTGCGTGAATGTCAATGTCTGTTCTCAAGACAAAGATGAAAACAGAGGGACCAAAGATAAGGAGGGAAAGGCTCTCTTGAAATTCCACCTGTCCACCAGTGTCCCTGATGTAAAGAGAACATCTGGTTTGCAAATCAACGATATTTTTTATGTTGTGTTTGCCAAGCACTTCTTTCACATGACACTCAAAGTCAGACACAAGCTCAGATGAAGCACCTTCATAATTCTGCAAGAAATCATCTATATCTTCTCTTGAAATGTGTGAAGCAACCTGCTTGCAACTATCCAGCTGGGAGACCATGGACTCATCAAAATCAGTTACTGTCCACGTGTTGTCGTCACAGGTGTAACATGAAGTGTGAGTGGAGGAGGGGCCAATTTCCACGGTTATTATTCTCTCACACATGTCACTGGAGGAGTACCGTTCACGTAGTGGCCTCTTCAGTAGACGATCTAACAGTGTCGTTTTTCCAGATTCAGGAAGTCCTTCCAGTAAAATGTGGGCGATTTTTCGTGTGATGCTTTGCTTGTCCACTACTGCCCGTACGATGCCACTTGAAAAATTATCCTTTTCATGGGGTTTAGGATCTGCTTGTAATATAGCATACACACACACACACACAAAATAAATAAATAAAACCCAAATTAGACTAACTGCTAACTAACAACAGACAGCAAAGCTTTTATGATTGCTGAGTAGAATTCTGCTTGTGTTAATATCAATGTTGACCTAGTAAGAATTAATGTACAGTATTGATTATTTGCACTTGAGCTAGCTAGCATTAAGAGACATAACCCTGTAATCAGAAGAATGAGAGTCTGACAATGGATGTAATTTTTCTTATGCCTTTATATTGCTAGCAAGATAATCATGCATTCTCTTTCTGTTCATTAGTCACATGATGCTCAATTTTTTTCTGATTGTGCAACAACATTCTTTATCAGCACTTGAAAATTTTCTTAGTAACAACACACACCAGTACAATAGGGAGTCTTGAACTTGATATGAGGCAAAACTTTACGGGAAATACTTATAAGCATGATACTTGACTATTGCATTTTTTTATGTATTTCTGATGAACAATTTTGTAACCTTTACTATAGTATGTCCACGTTGAGTTGGCGCAACCACAAATGTGGCAAAAGAGGAATGCACTTGGCAAAACCGGAAACCAATTAAGGTCACATGACAGTAGTAGCTCAAACGCGCGAAAACGTCGACACCCCACAGTAAAAACGGGGCGGGTCTAAGGTGCGCATTATTACTGTAAGTTTACTTGTTGAAATGAAAAAGAAGCTATGGCAGTTTCTACCGCGGCTGTATTCAATATATAGTTTATCGTTTATACGAGCTTCTAGTTGTGCACTAAAACTGGCTGAAGGTTGAGGAGGGCGATCCAGAGCTACTAATGTAGTACAAATCTTAGAGGAAAAGAAGTGCAGGACCGTGGCTGAAAGCCTCCACAACTAAGTCTGATTGTTGTGTGCTTATGCGTGTATACTCTATTCTTACTTTCTTGGTGTGACGAACTTCTGAAGTACTCAACAGTAATGTGAAGAATCCAGTACATCACCATTAGCTATGACCACACACATTCCAGTATTACTTTGTCCTTCATACTGAATCATTCATATCATTTTATTCATGATTTTACTATATTTTCTATCTACTTGTACTTTTTTTAAATTATACAAAAAAAATTGACATAATTAATATAATTTTATAATGACATATACAATATATTATATTATATGATTTTATGATGACATTTCGAAATTGTGGTAGATACAAGCAGCAGTTGATTTTGGAGGGTGGTCAATAGCATCCCCATAACCATAGAGAACTGTACCTATAGATATGAGGAGTAATGGATAGCTAAAGCATAAATAGTGGCATATAGAGTCCATGATGAATTTTATATCTTATTATCTTGGTCAGCTAACAGTAAATTGGCCGAGTTCTAAATAAATAGGCCCTATTTAAACTGGTAAGAAAATCTGAGTGGACAAAAAACCCGTGTTACAAACGTACCTCACATTGTAGCTTGCTCTTGTTAAGTAGCCTTGAATAGCAACAAGTCTTGAGCCTAAAATGAACCAGAATGTCAAGCAGAAGGGTAGAAACGAAGTCAAACTAGGTACTGCGCATGTGGTTGGCCCAGTTTGAGCGCGTGACTAAATCCCGCCGCATGTAGCGCGGGAAACGTGTGATTTATTTATTCCCATAGACTTTTCTATTGAGTTTTGGAACTGCACTTTCCCGCTGGCTCTGAAGTTTTTAAAGGGAATTTTCTGGACCGCTTTGGCACGAGCTATCGAATGGTACAAACCCCAGAAGCGTAGCTACTTCCGTTCAAAAGATATTAACGGTTTTCACCGCAACTTGGACATACTATAGCAGAAAGGTAAATTGATGCAACTCTTTCCCTAGATTGAAACTTTTTCACTTAAAGGGGTCTAAAGAGAAGCAAAAGCAAAATGTGAAAAAATCTCAGTTGTCGCCAGGGAATCGAAACCAGGACCCCTGGCTTTAGCCACTGGTGCTCTAGTCACTGAGCTACGACAACCCTCGACTTCCAAGACCTTCACATTTTACCTTTATACTGTTGAGTAGTACCACTTGCTGCAGTCTCGTACTCAACAGACCATCAATTATGTGCTGTAAGAACACCTTTTCGATGTCGACTGGAAATACCTCCCCCTCCGGAGAGTAGCCGTAACTAATGGATTGAAAATGCTTTATCATCACAATTACCAAGTTCTGACCCTCCATAATAACTAGCCGGAGTCCTATCACCACTAGACGATAAAACCAAGTCCTATGTAAAGAACTCAGCTGAGTTTGTGAAGATAATCAAGAAAGAACCAGCAGAGAAGAAGATATAACGGTCAGCTTTGATGTTACCGGTCTTTTTACTAAAGTCCCACTGGATAAAGCCCTCCAATGCATAAGGTGCATTCTTAAAGATGATAATACACTTGACAATTGAACAGCTCTATCTATTCCAGACATATGCCTACACACAGATCTTTGCCTAAGAACAACTTACTTTATATTTGAGGACCAATTTTTTTGAGCAGATAGCCGGTGCAGCAATGGGAGAATTTATCACCAAAGTCTATTGTAAACCCACACACACTGACTTGCATACACATTACACCTCACATCACCATCCAGTATGAAGTCAGGAACAATGAAATGCCTCGTTAAGAGAGCAGAGATAGTATGTGATGATATTATTATAAAGGAGGAACTAAGTTACCTAAGAGAGACTGTAACAGTGCTCTACTCTGTTGATAACTAGAGCTTCCGTCACACAATGAATCGGACCATTACTCACATTCGTTAGACCCCAATATCAGACATGAAGAGGAAGGAAGTGGTATACTGGATCCCTTGCATGGACTGTGAAGCAGTCTACATTTTGGTGAGACTGGGAGGTCACTTGAGAAGAGAGCTATAGTGAACACAAGTGTGCCGTGAAGATTGGTGACCAAAGGAATGGCGTAGCAGTTCATGCCTGGGATACAGGACACAGTGTGAATTGGGATGGAACAGAAGTGCTCGAACAAGAATCCAACTATTGGAAGAGAAGAACTATGAAGCCATCTGGATTCACAGATCCAAACACAACAGCAATTTGGACTGTGAGTTAACTTTGAACCAGATGTGGCTGGCTCATCTGGATTCCACTTAATATAGCTTACAAAATATCATCGTTTATTTTGTTTGGTTGTTTATTTTATTTTACTTTCTTTATTTCCTTTATTTTAGTATTTATAATTATTATTAATTTTCATTTCATTTAGTGATGTGCTTGAGCACAAATGGCTCGTGAGCCTGTGCACATATGAAACACTTAAAAAAAGAATCTAGCACTCCATTTCTAAAATTATAAGCACTTAGCCATTGTGACCATTATATATATTAGATTCTGGTTCAGAAGGAGAAACGAATGTAAACATTATTCCTGGAATAATGTTTACATTCATTTCTCCTTCTGAACCAGAATCTGATTCATCATTACCTTTACTTTCAAATGGGTCATCATTTGTGGGTTCTGGCTCATGAAAACCCATATTAACTTCCCCCAAAACGTCAGCAATGATTGCATTTATTTCTTTTCTGACTTCATCATTTCTTATTAAGTGGTCTTCTTCTTTGCCACGAGCATTTGATAGCCCAGTGACTAGAAATGATTTTTTTACAATACAAAGATTTGAATTTAGCTTTGCATTAGCTTCTTCAATCCAGTTAACTACAAGTTGTTTAGGTGGTTTTCTAATCACCTCATCATTGGAGTGTTTAAGAATGTACTGAACCCATGAATTTCGAATGGAAGTTTTACATGGTTTATTAATACTGACATCAAGTGGTTGTAGGATTGATGTACAACCACCAGGGATCACCAATACAGTAGTAGTATTAGATTTATGGAATGCATATTTTACCTTGTCTGTCAAGTGTGCACTGAAGGTATCAAGAAATAGTAAAGATGGCCTCTTCTTCGTGTATTTTACCCAAATATCTGAAATCCATATTAGCATTAACTTTTCATACATCCAGGATTTCTTCTGATAACCTACCACTGTGCCTTGTGATCCCAGCACATTTGTTATCCATCTAGGAGTAGTATCTTTAAAAAATTACCATAGGAGGAAGCATAGCCCTGTTGATGTGCACGACAAAACTGCTGTTAACCGACATTTTTCAGATTTTGTGGTCCTAATTTTCAGTCTTTTTGCCTTTAACATCAACAGTTTTTGAAGGCACCATATCCATGTAAACTGGAGTTTTGTCCATGTTACCAATTAAATCATATGGAAAATCACCATTATCTCGTATACGTTTAACCTGGCTCCTGAACTCCATGATTCTACCTTTTAAATCTTTAGGCAATTCTTGTGCCATGGAGGTCATGGCTCGCAAAACTAAATTGCAGCGGCACATATATGATTTAAGCCACCCATCATAAGCTTTAAAAACAGATACTATAGTTTTTATGAGGGTTAAAGCCTTTATTTTAAGAGCTTGAGAAGATACAGGAATGTTTTTTTTCTTCACATTGTTCTGTAACAACTTAAAATCTATTTCATGGGGATAAGATACCTTTCTCCCTTGGCCCTTTTTATTGCATCACTTAGCACGGTGTGGGTGCTTGATAGTTGCATCACTTAGCACGGTGTGGGTGCTTGATAGTATCCAGCTCATCTTTGAGCCATCTTTGGACACTTCTGTGATGAATTTTAAAAATGTCTAGCTGCAGCTCTCCCCCCATGATGTCTAGCATAATGACGGTTAAGGCGGAGCGTTAACTGAGGTTAATGATGAACACGTGAAGGGGTTGGGTTGGCGCATGGGCAGAGGGTTAGTCAGCAGCACTACAGGTATTAGCTAACCAAGGAAAGGAGTAGTAGCAGCTAAGCTCAGTCGGACGAACCGGGAGGTATGTCGGATGAAGGAACCAGCAGAGGGGCAGAGATGGTCGACGAGGACCAGCGTGTCAAGAGGGCGGTAGCCAGGGCGTTGGAAAGGCAACTCCCGGCACTCATAGCGAGACTGGCAGGACGGACACCGGGTGGGGGAACAGTCAGAGAGGAGGATAGTAAGTACACTCCACTACACTTTCTCCCACCAGGGATGACGGGTGCTATCGTGCACCCGATATTTATAGATGCCATGTGGGTGGGATAGAGCTATTTGCGGCTGGTAAGGGGTGGCGAGGGAGAAGCCGGTAAAGGGTCGCGTAGTAGTGAACTATGGGTGAGGGAGCATCAATAGCCAGAGCGGCTTTTGGTGGAGGGTGAGGGCCAGGCAAACGAGCCTGAGTTTGAAAAGTGAGCACTAGGCAAACAAGCCTAAGCTGGAGGGTGAGTGCCAGGCATTTAAGCCTGAGCTGGAGGGCGAGTGCCAGGCAAGCGTGCCGGAGCTGGAGAGCAAGTGCCAAGCATATGAGCCTGAACTGGAGGGCGAGTGCCAGGCAAACAAGCCTGAGCTGGAGTGTGAGTGCCAGGAAAACAAGCTTGAGCTGGAGTGAGTGCCAGGTAAACGAGCCTGAGTTGTACTACTGCACCAGGCAATGAGCGTTGGGGGGAGATGTTAAAATAGGGCCAGGTAAGGGCAGGGTAGAGCTCTTGGAGCAGCAAATGGAGCACTATTGGGTGAAGGTATTATGGTCAACACAAGGCAAGGCAGCTTGGGGGGAGGTGATTGCAAGGCAGGGTAATAGGGCTGGTTAGGCATTTGGGAATCACAAGGTTAAGAGGGTATGGCGTATGGCTTAAGGAGAATTTGTACAGGGGGTTACTAGCATCAGCGGTAATGGTGGTTTATGACATTATAGGTCTGGAGACGAGGATGCCCTCAGTGGAGGAGCTGGCAGGGGTGGCAACGGTTCCCCCAGGTACAGGGACGAGCGCTCCCTTGGCAACAGGGTCAAGTGAGACGCCTCAGGCCTTACCACTGTTGGAGGCTGGAGGCGGCAGCAGGTCTCCAAGCAGGGGCTGAGGGTGACCATGGCAGCGACACAGTGGCAGGAGGTAGGGGGCCAGCATTTTCATGGGCGAAGGGATCCCGCCGGTGCCAGCAAGAGTGGTGGAAAGAATCCGACGATGGGAGTATACAGAGGTATACGAGCTCTTGCCGGAGTTATGGCTGACAACAAAGGAGAAGGGGCCAGCCGAAAGCTGTCGAGTGTGAGAGGCCAAAAACAAGTCCAGGAAATCGCGGTGTGGCTGCAGTGTTTTGCAGTATTTGTAGGAGTGGTCGCAAGGTTCGAGCCGGAAGTGGTCCCCGGTCTGATGGCCTACATGGTCAACATTATAAGAGCCAGCCAGGAGAGTGAGGGAGCAGCCTGGGTGGCGTACGATGCAGCATATAGAAGGCAAGCGGCAGCAACAGGTGTGAAGAAGTGGGGGGGAGTGAACTCCTCATTATACACCATCTGCTTCACAGGGAAGGCGAGAAAATCTGTGAGGTGTGATCACTGCCTAAGTGCCGGACACAAAACGGGTGAATGTGTTGTGTTAGGGGAGGAGGAGGGAGACGTAAGTGGCCGGGTGAAGGCTGTAGAGTCTGCGGTGCTGGCATTGCCACAGGCAGGAGCAAGCAGGGTGGCGGCAGGTCAAATCTGTGTCGGTTTTACAACGAGCGGCGCTGCACCTTCCGAAATTGTAAATACCGGCATGCATGCAAGTGGTGTGGAGGTGCTCACCCTGGATCTGACTGCCATGCTGCAACCAGACGGGAAGCAGGGCCAGGTCCTATTCACCAGGACTACAGGATGGGGGCCACACCTCGCCCATATTAAGGGACTCGGGGGGGGTGGGGGGGGGGGGGGGAATGAACTATGAACTTATCAATGTGTATGTGATTGTATACCAGTGTATCAGTGCATTCTCATTTCATTAATTGACATATAGGGGGGTGGGGCAGGGGTAAGTAATGATTAAAATGCTTTAGGATTAAAAGGAGGGTCTTATGTGGTGTGTGGTGAAGAATATCAGTACACAGAGGATCTGCTGGGACTAGACAGGTGTAGACCCGTGGGAGGGAGAACAGTGCCAGACTTCCTGAGGTTATCACCCTCCCCGCTGGAGTGGGAATCGTGGAGGCAAGCTCTCAGGCATCATCCAGACAAGCAGTTCACCCGCTACATTCTGGAGGGATCAGAGATGGGTTCAGAATAGGATATAGTGGGAGGGGTGACTTGTATAGACCAGTCCAAGCAAACATGAGCTCAGCATTAGAACACCACGAGGTAGTGAGAGAGTACCTGGCGGAAGAGTGCAGAGAGGGTAGGCTGGTGGGCCCTCTCCCAGTGGAAGCAGTTCCAGAGGTGTGGGTGAGCAGACTTGGGGTGATTCCCAATGGTTATACGGGAAGATGGCGTCTGATCATTGACTTGTCATCCCCAGAAGGGGTAAGCATCAATCATGGAATCGACCCGAAGTTGTGTTCGCTGTCCTATGTCAGTGTGGATGACGCGGCTCGTCTGGTGGAGAAGAGTGGAAGAGGAGCCTACTTAGCCAAGACAGACATCAAGCAGGCATACAGAATGGTACCTGTGCAACCAGAGGACCGTCCCCTTCTGGGAATGGTGTGGGAGGGCAGCTTGTTTGTCGACTCTGCCCTTCCGTTTAGGCTTCGCTCCGCCCCCAAAAATTTTAATGCCATTGTGGATGCCCTCCAGTGGCTGATTAAGCAGGAGGGTATGGAGGGAATATTGTGCACTATCTGGATGATTTTCTAATAGTAGCAGGTAGCCGCAGAGACTGCGACGAAGGGTTGAGGACTGTGCGCCAGGTCTTCGACGAGCTGAAGGTACCTCTAGCACCACATAAGGTGGAAGGCCCAGCAACAACGCTCACATTTCTGGGGGTTGAGTTTGATTCAGTGGCAGCAGAGTTGAGGCTACCCCAGGCAAAGCTGAGGGAGCTGAAGGTGTTGGTTGGGAGTTGGCTGAGGAAGCTATTTGGCAAAACAGCGCTTGCAATAGGTGCATCAGCATCTTGTCCTTACTGTATCCCGTATTCACCACTTTCACCACTGCCATATTGTCGCAATGGGCCACCACCACCTGGCCCTTCCATTCCTGGCCCTTCCATTCCTGCCCCCACACGATACATGCTACCACTATTGGCACTAATTCCTTAAGGGCTATTGACCTCCCTTCCATCTCCTGTGCCCACGGTATCTGAAATCACCTGGTTCCCCACCAAGCCCCACAGCCAAATGATCCCGACGCATCTGAATAAATGTGCTGCTGTGGACCCTGCCCGCCTGGAACCCTCATCATCGACACTCCATTCCATTGCTCCATAAAATGGTGCCACCAGGCTAGGTAACTTAAAGTTGGCATTCAGTCTTATGAACTTCTGTCCTCTTTTTGCACTACTTTTTAGCTCAAACATCTGACTCAGAAACATTCTGCCAGGTCTCACCACTCTGGTAGCATGCTGGAGCTTTCCAATAAGTGACTCCTGCTCCTTGACTGTGGGTTCGGGTACACTGGGAGGTGGTAGTGAGGGTGGTGCACATACCAGGTCACAAGAACGGACCAGCAGATGCTATTTCTAGGGATAACTTGGGCATGTTCTTTGCACAGGTACCAAGAGCAGCCCGCACATCCACCCAAGTGCCTCAGGAGGTGAGCAGATTGCTGTGCGAGGCTCACATGGACTGGACATCACCTACCTGGGCTCAGGAGCTGACAGGCTTTTTGAGGCAGGATTGGCAGAATCAACTAGAAAGACCTACCGCACAGGGGCCCAGAGGTACCGGGACTTCTGCCAGAGAGTGGGAAAGATCGCATTCCCGGTGAGAGAAGATGTCATTGTGTTATTCGTAGCTAGATTGCACTTGGATGGGGTGGCGCCAGGAACAATGAAGTGTTACCTGGCGGCTGTTCGGTATGCACAGATCTGTCGGGGACTGGGAGACCCAGCCATAGGATCGATGCCAAGAGTGGAATACATGCTGAAAGGTGCAAAAAGACTTAAGCCAGGGGCGAAGAGACAATGACTCCCGATTACACCAGCGATTCTGAGTTTGTTGAGAGAAAGATGGAACAGGAGTACAGAACGGAGGGATGCCAAAATGCTATGGGCGGCAGCCTGTTTATGTTTCTTTGGGTTCCTGCGATCAGGTGAGGTAGCCATGACAAAGACTACCACCTTTGCTATGAGGACATCCAAGTGGATAGCCGGATGTCCCCCGCGATGGTCAGGGTCCGGATAAAGGCATTGAAGACAGACCCTTTTAGGCAGGGGTGACAATAGTGGTGGGTAAGACGAACAATGAGCTGTGTCCGGTGACGGCCTTGTTGGCATACATGGCAGCTAGAGGCACAGGACAAGGCCCATTGTTCATGTGGCAGGATGGGTGGTTCCTCACATGGGAGACATTTGTGGCAGCAGTGCGCCGGGGACTAGAGGAGGTGGGGCTAGCGGCACGCAACTATGCAGGACATAGTTTTCGAATTGGTGCTGCGACAACAGCAGCACGACAAGAGCAGCACGACAAGGAATACAAGACTCTTTCATCCAGACATTAGGGAGATGGGAAAGCTCAGCATACACCAGATATATTCACACAGTACCAGAAACTCTGCAAGGAATGGCAAGAATAATGGTATCACCAAAGCAGCCTGGATAACACACGGACGGACTACAAACCAGTCATTTTTACACCTCAGTCATTCACGCATACACCATGTGCGCCATTCATGCTCGCCAGGGCGACATCATTGTTCCCATTAGATACTTATATGATAGGAGTAAGAGGGTTAGAAGCCACGGGGGGGAAGGGGGGGGGGAGGGATCAGCTTGGGGGAGGGTCACTTGCCCCGGCCAGCTTCCCTCTGGGCTGGGCAGGGTAGAATCCCGCCATATGACCCCCAAGCTGAGCAGGTTAATTGGAGGAAGGGGTATGGCCATGGGCGGGGCCTCAGCCCAGGACCCAAGGAGGCTATGAAGGTTCAGTCATTAAATGATGGTTAAGGCGGAGCATTAACCAAGGTTAATGACGAACACGTGGAGGGGTTGGGTTGGCGCATGGGCAGAGGATTAGTCAGCAGCACTACAGGTATTAGCTAACTAGGGAAAGGTGCAGTAGCAGCTAAGCTCCCACCCACCTCCCCAAGGGCATGGCAAGAGGATAGAGGGAGGGTGGCAGGCGATAGACTGGAGTGCCAGCAGAAGGACTGACAGATGGAGTACCAGCAGAAGAATATAGAAGGGAATTAGCAGGTTGAAGAGGAAAACTAGGACCAATAGAATTCTTCCTTGGCCTCCTAACCCTGTGCTTCTTGGATTTCAAACCTTGTGTTGCTGGCTGAAAAGTCCACTGTGATACTAAAGGTTCTGTCGTTGGAATAAAAAAATCTTCAGAGAAGTCTGCTTGGATGCCATTAGATATCGGAGGGTAAAGCAAAATTTGCAAAAGTTCCACGTGGGTCGTAATTACTTAAGTGCCACCCAAAAATAATTCAGGAGGAAGTGTGGCACTCCTGTTAATGACTAATTTAATGTGGTGAGTCGCTGGCTGGCGCTTATATTATGGTGGCACTTAAATTACATCGGGTATGGGTATTTGGGCAAGCAGAAATTTAACTTTAAGGTGGCCGCACATAGCAATGCGCACCGCCTGTAGATCCGGACATTAATCTATTCCCCGCCAATACCCCACCATTCGATAATACGCGAGCAGAAACAATCACGCAGTAGTAGCAGTTCAAGTATACTTTGCGAAGTTGTGGTGTTTTAGTTTAGCTTCTTGTTGTCTCATATTCATTTACAGCAACTCTCCATACATCGTCTGAGCTCACGCGGCAAGGTGCACCAGGCTGCCTCTCCTCCAGTAGCCGTTCTCTGGACTCTGCGCACCTGAACTCAAGCGAATGGATCACCAGGCTCGATTTCTGCGGAGCGAAGACTTCCCAAGCTGCGCAGATCTAATACCTTCACCTCTGGCTATCTCCAATAAACTGCTCTCTCTTCTGACTCTCTTGTTATTGTTGTATTGATGTTTGTTTACTCTTGATATAGGCGGGCTCTTTTAGAACCAATACAAACTAATTGAAAAAAAAATTGCTCACGTACTCGTAGTACGAGATATGGGGGTGGGGCTATTTCTTAAGAATTGCGAGTGGAATTAAAGTTCCAAATTTTGTAGGAGTTTTTCTTGGAATCTAATAATGAGAAGGACACAAAAATTTTACACACGGGTAAACAAAAAAAAATGAACTGCACCGCGAATAAATCAATAAGTAATATAGAAATGAGAAAAAACTCGTTATGGTGCAGTAGAGTAGCGGCGTGACTAGCAGTGTGCCGAAAAAAAAGTCCTACAAAGTTGGAAGTCGGGACCACGATAAATCCTCCGCATGCACTTGAGATTCGGTGAGTAGTACCTTCAGCAGGTACTTGTTCCTTGCACACGAACAGTTTAGACCTGCAAGCACACAGAAAGCAGTAACAGCCCTTAGCAACCATAAAATTAAAATTGCGTGGGCGGTGTGCGGGCACCCTTAATCAGGCATAACACAAGAGACCACACTATTGCTGCACAGTACAGTAGCAGGAATTTATCCCTAAATGGCTATAACTTACTTTAGGCATTCTCATGTGTAAGTTCTCTAAAAAACAACAACACTTACTTGATTCACCTTCATCACGGTTTAAACACCTCCTTTTCTTGGTAGATTCTTTGGAACAGTTTGGACGAGGAGGAGTTTGGCGCTTCTTTAGATTGTAGTGCGTCATCTACAAATATTTTCCGTTCGAAAGAGGTACTCAGGCTTATTCAGGAAACAGCGTATTGAAGAATCTGAAGCCACAACACTCAGCAATTAACAGGCAAAATACTACAACAGCTTCGAGCTTGCCAAGAGAGCTGATTAGATTATAGCTGGACCAAATGGCAAATAGATAATGACTGTGCAACCGTACTGCTAATAGCTGAGACCCTGATCTACAGCTGCATGAACCAGAAATAAAAATTCAGCAATTAATCTATTTTCTAAATCGTTTTTGTTTGAAAATAAATTGAGCAATTGTATGAAAATGGCAATAACAACACCACAGTAAAAACAAATAAACAACAATACTAACTACTACATACCTGTCACATCATGCATTCCGGGTGGAGGCTGCTGCTGGTATTGCTGTGGATGAGGAGACATCAGGATATGCTCCAGGGTGGAGTGGGGATGGGAGGCCATGTTGGCGGCTAGGGGTATAGCTGCTGCTGCTGCCAGCAACTGCTGCTGCTGCTCCATACTCTGCTGCCGCCACATAGGCCGCTGCCGCCACAACAGCAGCCGCTGCAACAGCTGCAGCAGCTGGTGGCGTAGCGCATCAGCAGCTGGCGTAGCCTCATCAGCTGCTGGTGCTGGTACACCTGTCTCTGCTGATGTATGCGCTGTGCTGCCCACAACCAGTCCAGGTCTTATCTGCATGGGAGGTCTCTGTATGGGTCTCGGCATCTGTTCATTCCTGGCAGAGGCAGAATCACTGCCCGGCTCTGCTCTCGTTATAGGGAGTTCATTGGGAGCAATGGCCGGTGAGGCTTCCAAGAGAGTGAGAGCTCCAGTGTCGGACTTGCCACTAACTGCAAATCATGTATATAAAGTTAAAAATTCGTTACCAGCTACTGCAGCAACTCAACTATACCAAGCTGGAGTAGATGAACAGTTAACTATGGAAAGAACTGGTTATAGGAGTCTCAATGGGGTTAGAAGTTACAATAGAACAAATTTAAATCAGTAGGAAAATCTAAGCAATATTCTATCTGCGGTCAAAAGAACAGCAACGAAGCCTTCCTCCTACATTTCCTCAGTTTAGAAAGTTGATATCCCCACCATTTAGTGTCTCTGTAAATGTGTTCCAGGTGTAGTTGTAAGTTTGTTCACACAACAAAGTCACATCATGGTTTGTCAACACAATAAAGTATGGGTATTTGGGCAAGCAGAAATTTTACTTTAATCAGGCATAAAACAAGAAACCTAACTATTGCTGCACAGTACAGTAGCAGGAATTTATCACTAAATGGCTATAACTTACTTTAGGCATTCATATGTATAAGTTCTCTAAAAAAAACACTTAGCTACTTGATTCACCTTCATCACTGTTTAAACACCTCCTTTTCTTTGTAGATTCTTTGGAACCAGTTGGAGGTCCTTAGATTATAGTGCGACATCTAAAGATACTTTCAAAAGAAGTCCTCAGACTTGTTCAGGAACAAGTGTATAGAAGAAGCAAACCACAACACTCAGCATCAGGCAAAATACAAAGCACGCGTAAGGGTGCGGCTTGAGCGGGGCTACAACAGCTTTGAGCTTGATGAAGAGAGCTGATTAGATTATAGCTGGACCAAATGGCAAATAGATAATGACCGTGCAACCGTACTGCTAATAGCGGACCATCCCTGCAGTGTGAAAAACGTTCCTAGCTGCGAAATGGGGATAGGCTGTAGCTAACAGAGGTCGCGCATTACATTGATACATTTGATTAGGTATTATGTCATAACCATTTCTCTTAGTCTCGCTAATAGCCAGAGACCCTCTACCTAGCGGTTAGGTAAAGGGTCTGCTAGCTAGACTTCATGGAAAAGACAACCAACTGAGCTAGCTTAGAAGTAAAGTCATAGTGAAATTAGTTTAAATTTAATTTAGTTCAATTAAATTGTTCCCATAAATTTGCTAATTAATTTCTACTCCATTGCCTGACTATCCATGGCAAAATAGCAGGAGTTGGTTTCACGCAAATACCTCTAACTATAATATATATAGTGGACTGTTTTCCAGATATCCTGAGGTACAAAGGCTCTAAGTTTGCAAGTATCTATGAATTTCACCTCACCAGCAGAACTCACATGGAAGGAAATTCAAGACCACTATTCCACAGTCAAACCAGCTACAACTACTTCCCAATTACAGGAATTTCGACAGAAAAATGAAGAGAAGCAAGTTGATAACTACAACAAGAGGCACAGAGTTCAAGATAGCTTATGCTTACTAATCATGGATTACAACAGAAAATCACTGTGAAGAGGAGAGAGTTGATCACATGTAATAGAAACTCCAACAGGTCAGGTGCAACACTGTTCCAGAACAGACAACATCACTGTGGGAAGGACCAGAGCATTCACCTCCAATTACACAGAGACGTATAAGTCCTATGATCACTAGATCATGCTCTGGGACTCACACATACAAACTAGATTACAAAGAGGCTCGACAATACTTCAAATGTGGTCCCCTATAGATGGGGAGGCCATATTCCTGAACTGCTGATAAAAACTCTTCACAGTTTCAGATTAATTGTTTGTGGTAACTTTAAAGTAAGCCAGTAATCAACTATTAGTCTCGCGGGCCAGACCCTCATGCCCCTCCCTCCGCTCGAGGAAAAAAGAGGGTCTGGGGACACTCGCCGTACTTCCAGGGTCTGGCGGAATGCAATCAATGAAGAATCCACGTGACCTGAGTTTATTAAGAACAGCTAATTGATGGAGTAGAGAGCTCAATACAGATTCCAGTTTTCGTTGACACAGCCTCAACTGCAGAAACACATTTGAAAAATGTAGGAAATATTCCTGCATTTCCAAAATGTAGGAAACATTTCTGCATTTTTAAAATGTAGGAACAATTCAGCTTTTGACAACTGCAGAAACATACTTGAAAATGCTGGAAATATTCCTGCATCCAAAATGTAGGAAACATTTCTGCATTTTTAAAATGTAGGAACAATTCAGCTTTTGACAACTGCTGAAACACATTTTAAAAATGCTGGAAATATTCCTGCGTTCCCAAAATGTAGGAAACATTTCTGCATTGTTTAAATGTAGGAACAATTCAGCTTTTGACAACTCCTGCGTTTCCAAAATGTAGGAAACATTTCTGCATTTTTTAGGAACAATTCAGCTTTTGACAACTAAAGATGATGTTACTATCAAGCATGTTCAGCAATGGCAGAAACCTTCTCATCATCTCTCTTACTAGCTTCCCGATGATCTTTCGATCTTTGCTCAAGCCTTCACCTATACATATACTATACCTTCCCACTGCTGCATGTTATGACACACTACAGGTAGAAGATATAAATGTGGTCTTCATAAGAGAAGCTAAAAAGGCCTGAGACACTCACCAGTATATATTTTCAATGCAAAACTTCACTTCCAGCAGTCTGTTACCCTTCCCAGCATAAAGCAAAACTACCATAGGCAGCAAGAAATTGTTTGCTCATGTGATTATGACGAGACAATAGGGGGCATTACCCACAAAAACTAGTACCTACGTGGAGCTGAAAGCTTCGCGTTTTCTCAAAAATCAACTCAGTCTTAAATCGTTGTTCTGAGTTCAGTTCATACCGAAGTCAACGGTTAATTGTCAGTAATCTCCAAAATCAGAGTATGACAGACAGACAAACAGGATAACTACTATAACCCTCTTGCGCATGCACACTGCAATTATTCGGAGTACTTTGTGTAGGTATTTCTCTTCTTCCTAAGATTTTACTCATGTTAGTTATCCTCCTCTGATACAAACATCTTACCATTTCTCTCTTAACTAGGATAATAAGACAAAGTGAAGGTACCTATGTCTGTGTGTAGGCTTTCTGTAAATAGGAGAAGTAAGCATAACATTTTTCTCTTCAACAAATAGTCCAGAAATGATAGCTTACCACAACCTTCCTCAATATCTGTGGCAATTTATATAGGTATTACAATGTGTTTTAGTTCCTGTCTTACTTAACTATGCAAAACGTGTCATCAACATCTCTATCACAACACAGGTTTAAATAAAATTGGCCACTATACTGCAGAAACAGGAGAACCATGGCTGTCTCATCCACTTGTTTATAACAGTTCACTTAGAACCTGAAGTTAGTTGGCCTAAGACAGATCTCTAATAATTTTGTGGCACTAGTATGGCTTTCGGGACTTATAGGACTTAGCTCAACCATTATAAGGAGTCCCAACACTTGATTATTGTCACCATTACAAAACCACAGAACTCTCTCAACACTTGCCTCCAAATTGAGCTCCAGTCCCTTGTCCAGCACCTGCTGCTGCCGTGTTACCAGTTCCCCTGTTGTTGCTGTCATCACCAGCAGAAGAAGGTCCCATAAATAGGAGACCTCCAGGATTACTGAAGGGGTTAGGCTGCATTCCTGGTCTGTGTACACCTAATATGAAAGGGACAAAGATTTATAAAAATAAAAAAAAATTAGAGATCAATACAAAGATTTATGAAAAAAAAGTTAGAGATCGATAAATAAATACATGTAGAATTGTTCACACTTAGAGAAGAGAGCAGCAAGTAAGCTAATATGGCCTTCAACTCTCTGCACATCCTCACGCTTACAGAGAAGTCCTTATACACAAACACTCTTACCTGTTGCCATGGCAGCATTGCCCTGAGGTCGAGGCCCTGCTGCATGCATGCCCATGTCACCTGGTCGTAGGTGGCTCGGTGGAGGTGCTTGGCCCATGGCAATGTTGGGATTGGAAGGTCCCATGTTCATCATTCCCTGAGCCTGAGCTGTTGCTACTCCAGGAGGACCCATGGGAGCTTGATGATGTATCCCCCCGCCCCCTGGACCGCCCATCATGGAGTGCATCCCCGGATGACTACCCGGGTGAGCTCCTGGGTGACCTCCGGGGGGCCCTACTGCATGGTGGTGGGGATGGTGGTGCCCGATATATTGATGACTTCCACCCATTGCCACCGAGTGATCCATCCCTGCGTGTTGGTGACTGACGCCCATCATTCCTGGGTGATGCTGCATGTGCGTAGGAGGCTGCGGCATCATTATCCCATGCTGCCCGCTATGCATGTTGGTGACTCGCATGGGCCTTACCATTTGTGGGTGCTGCTGCATGTGAGGGCTCATCCGTGGACCCGTGGTGGTCATGATGTGTGGGGGGCCACCAGACACATAAGACTGGGAGTTGCCCATACGCACGTTGGGATGGGCGTGCTTCATCTGCTGATTGTGGTGCACCGAGTTCATTGACGTCACCTGGCTGAGGCCGGTGGAAGATGCCACGTTGTGAGTGGGTGGGGTGGAGCTCACCGTGGGCATCGCCGGCGTGGGGTCGCCCGACGTGCTGATGGATGCAGGAGGAGGCGGACTGGGCACTGATGAACCTCCGAGCGGGTTCATGGTGCTGCTGCTGGCAGTAGAGACCGACGGTGGTCTCATCGGCTGTGGAGTGACACTGGTATTGCGCTGAGGCTGCTGCTGTGACTGCAGGACCTGCTGCATGCCAGAGTTGCTGGAATTTTTGCTGCCTCCACCTCCACCGTTACTGCTGCTATTGCTACTGTTCATCAAACTATTACTCAAGCTATTGTCAGAGCTGTTCAGAGTAACTGTAGAGTTTGCTAAGGGACCTGACTCAAGGCTCAAGTCTGATTCAGAAATAAGATCTTCTGGTAGTTCATCTATAAAATTCAGATAATTTGCACACATACACACACACACACATGCACACACACACACACACAAAAAAAAAAGATCCATGCATGCTATCCTCAAATTGCCCCCAAAATTATTTGAATTTTTTTTTGTAGAACCAAGAGATTTATCAGACACCACAATATTTTTGAAAGAATCTACACCAACTACAAGCAGCTACAACATTTAATAAGATAGGCATCAAGCCTACCCACAAGTAGTTTCGCGTAGCCAGACCCTTTACCAATTGTTACGCGGGAAAAGGGTCTGGTAGACTGACATTGAGCAGTTTGTTCAGTTCCCCTTGCTAATGGGAGACCGCAAACAATAGGTGATGTAATATCCTGTGACGTAAGACTGCTCAAACTTTTGCACGTGTAGTATTTCTGTGCACAACTCCCCAACAGCCGTGCCAAAACTCTTCCTTTAGATGATGCCATTAGTTATGCTAAGCAGTGACTTGTAACTAGCCTTTTTAAGATATATGCAGTTGGAAGTTTCACTTAGCAGTAAGATACAGTTGTTGCTTTGTGCATGGGCCATTGTATCTGCCATGGTACCTTAGGTTTTTGTCATGCTTAAGGGTGAGCCAAGAATCAATATCAGTGCCATTAAATTTTAACTGGCATCATTTCCCAGCATAGTTTTGCATAAGCAACATTTCTTCATTGCAATACAAAACAAACTTTGCCTACTGATCTGAACAATTCAAGAGCCTGAAAATGTTTAACAATTTACACCCACACTAATTGAACCACAGTTAACCACTTGCTGACTAAGCAAAACAAACTGCTCAATGTCAATCTACCAGACCCTTTTCCCGCGTAGCGATTGGTAAAGGGTCTGGCTACGCGAGACTAGTCCACTAAAAGTACCCTTTATTCCGCAAAAACAAAATGTCGATTCTCCTTCCGCGTACTAGCTGTACAAATCCCAGCCAAACCCCCTTCACATAAACTTCAAAAAATACTGACCCGTAGAATCGCTGTCAATTCTTGGTTTCTTCAAAGGTGGCTGCCCCTCAGGGCCCAACGTAGACACTTGGGGCAAATTAGCCATGGGCTCTACCACCCAAGTAGCTTTCTTTCAGAACCACTCACTCTTTTCTGTGGGTTTGATCGGAACAAAAACGAGCGAATCCAAATGAAGATAATTAACTACGGGGCGCCGTTATGACGTCATCTATTCATCAATGACATCATTGTAAGGGCGGTCTATGACGATACCCGTGGGCGGGGCGGGTCGTGAAGTATACGTCAGACGGGCTCAAAGGTGAGTGCTCTATCTGGCCAATCCGCTTTCAGAAAAATGAAAACCTGATTTCTGATTTATTTCATCTGAATTTCAGAAACCAGATTTTCCAAATCCCGAATTTTATGGGAGAAATCAGATTTTGATCTATTTGACCGCTGAAACCTGAAAACGGAGTTTTAGCCTGTTTCTGCTTTCAGCTTTTTAGCTTGGTACTCAGCTGAAAGATGATTTTTTGGAGTCCATTTCAGCTTTCAGCTCAGTTGAAAGTCAAAGGGCGAGTGCGGTGAGTGAACATTTGGGCCATTGAGAAATTAATAAATCACTTCTACAAGTTTGAAGAAAAAGCTGCTGTACTTATCAATTTTCAATTTTTTTAAGCAATTGAATAATTGAATATTGACGATGTTTACCCAATACTTTTATCATTACTAAATGTGTATTAAGTAGCAAAACCCTTTACCAAATGTTCCATTCATTATAACTTGATGGACAACTCTCCTCAAAAAAATTTGCTGTAGAGTTTATTTTTAAATAACAAGCATACTTTATCAGTACCATTAATGCCACATTCATTGTGTGCCATAAAATATTAATGTTTTTGCATCATGCCTCAACTACAGGGTGAGTAGCTAGCTACCTGTTTCAGTAGTATGTAGCTATTCCAAATGCCTGCAAACTTTTTTTTTAACTCTGCAAGCTATGCTGCTTAGTTAGAGTTGCAGACAGCACGAGGACTTTTATTGCATATAATGAAGCTCAGTACCGCATTATGCATTAACAGTCTATTAATGTATCAAGAGTGGTGTAATCTATTTTATAAGTGCACATATGTAATTTCACATGGATGCATGTGGCTACAGTGCCACATCCATGTTACTGAAATTATGTGAAACAATACTATACTTACCAGCCATACCAATTTGACCAAGCAATCGGTCTTCCAAGTGCATGTGACTGAGCTGACTGACTTATTGCTAGTAGCTAGCTATATCATGCATAGCAAAACTAGTGGTGGTAATTCTAGCACTAGTGAAATTAAGTTCAATGTAGATAAAGTGAGCTAAAATTTACTCCGTTAAAGCTTTATTACGATATTTATATCACCATACGATATAGAAATTCAAAACATTTTAACCTGTCATACATGAGACTTTGATACAATACAGAAGTGTAATGCTGATTATGTGTAAGAAACAGCTAACACTATACATTTAAATCATCTAGAGAGTAACCCATCAAGACTATTGTAAAGTTAATAATTTAATATTATAATGAACAATAATGCGTGATGAATTACAAGGAGGTGAATAAAATATAAATGAAACAACAGTGATGACACTGTGAGTGCTCTGTCTACCATGACAAAAGCTAGCAGTATGAAGCTGAATCAGCTTATCTACCGTGAATGTAAGTCGTGTTGCTTCTTCAGGATGCCCTTTATTATCCATAAACACTCTAACATCTTCTAGAGCAGCTATTGCATCCTCGTATTTTGTTATCTTAGGTGGAGGTGGTTCCAAGTCAAATTCTTCTTCTTCCTCATTAGTTACTTGTGGAAGAGAAGCAGAACTTGCATTAAGGTCAGCATAAAACCTGTCCTCCCAGTCATCACCATGTTCCATACAAATGGACATGTCACCTTCTCCACTGATATACTCCTCCATTCCACAGCACATTTCTGTCTGAGAAATTTGATTAGCCTTGTTCTTCCATATCAGCAAACGGGTCTTCATTTTCAAACTGGCGGCCAACAACAGAGAAATTAGTACGAGTACCTCCTGCTTTCCGGAAGCATTTCATGACCGTTTCTTCCTTTACTGAATCCCAGGCTTGAGCTACCCAACGAATGGCCTGAAGAACATTGACTGATTGTACTAGTTGGGATGCTGTTTCTGTGGTTTGGTCAATCTTTGAAAGCACAAATCTTAGAAAAAGCTTTCGATAAAACACTTAAAAATTATGTATAATACCTAAATCTAGTGGCTGTAGATGCGATGTAGTGTTTGGAGGGAGAAAAATGATCTTAATATTAGAGTATTTTTCCTTCAGCTCGTGAGGATGACATCCAGCATTGTCCATGAGAAGAACAATATATCTAGAGGAAGATGACAAACGGCGATTAACTTGCGAAAGCAACTCGTCTAATATTTCGCCAGTCATCCATGCATTGGGTTGACTGAAATATTGTACTGGAAGCTTTGATACATCAATTCCTTTAAAACACCTAGGTTTTTTTTATTTCCAAATTACACAGGCAACTTCTTTACCACCAGCAGCATTAGCTATAAAGCAAATAGTAAAGCGTTGTTTTGCCTTTTTTCCTCCTTTACACTGAGTGAGACCCCTTCTTTCCAAAACCATACTCGGGTAGAGCACGCCAGAAGCATCCTGTTTCATCAAGATTCCAGATGTTTTCAGCTGAATACCCATGAACTAACTCGAGAAGTTGTTCCTTCCAAGAATCTACAGTTTCTCCAGACACATCACCAGATTCACCACAAACTTTCATTCTGTGAACATCATATCGCTTTTTCCAACAGTCTAGCCACCCATTGGAAGCTTTAAAATTATGGAAAGACAATTGCTCAGCAATTAACCTTGCCTTCTCACACAACTGTGGACCGGAAGGATAAATATTTCTGGCAGTGGCAATAGAATACCATTTGTAAAGCAATTCATTGATTTCACCAAATTCACAAGTACGGGATCTTTTGCCTAGCACAACACTATCATTTGAAATATTGGATTCATATTGCTCTCTGTTATCTTGATGGGCTAAAATAGTGTTAACTTGTGTCTTTCCACAATTGAACTTATCAGCCAGAATCCTGCTAGTTATGTGTGGGTTCTTCTTCCTCATTTCAATCAATTCATATTTCTTCTTCAAGCTAAGAGCATTTCTCGCTTTCTTTGTCGAAGACATGGCTCCTTCCAGAAGTATGGATTTAGCAGCACAAGAGTAAAGGGTCGACTATGTGGTCAAGCTCCACCCACCGCTATCTCAACAGGAGCGATGACTAGCCAGCCCATAGCCAGACAGAGGTTGTTAGCTTCAGTTTTGAATCGTTCATACGTGGCTATCATGCTTATAGAGCGCAATGGGAGCCCTGGGTAGGGGAGGTGCTACGTTTGGAGCGAGATCCAACCAACCAGGAGGACATCAATGCTGTAGCGATAATCAATGCTAGTGATAGTCGGTCATGTACCCTTCAACTTAGCTCCTATTATGTCAGCGTTTTGGCTGAGGTGACAGGAAACAGAGTGAATCGTGGAGCTGGCTACGGGTTGGAGATTCCATGCAAGTACCACTTCTTTGGATCGTCCTTGTATATAGAAAGACTAAAAATTATTGTGGACAGCAGCGTTCTGATGGATTGTTGTAGTTTTCATTGTGTTATTGTTATTGAATGAATGCACGTTGTATATGAAATACCGAAGGGTGTGTTGGGGGTGGAGCTAAGTGTCCGTTGTAAGCAGGTCCCGCTGTTAACAGTATTAGTGGCCGTAATACGGAGTAGAGAGGTGGCCGTATTGCAGGGGTTTCTGTAGTACTAAAAGCAATAGTCGTGCGATCTGGACCAATCCAAGTGGCCGCTTAAGACAGGTGGCCGTTAAGTAAGGTTCCACTGTACTTGTACTTTTTCCATGCTTTTGGATACTTGAAATTTTCCTTGGTGTCATGCTGTCTGGACCATGCAGAAACACTAAGAGGCTATAGAGTGTGCTGTCACATAAGTGAAATGAAATTGGTACAGTGAACAATGAGCTGAAGAAGCGGTGGACGAAATTCTGGCTTCTGTACGTCCTCCACCTGAGGCCATATCAGAGTTTAGTCTGGCATAGCCAGACCCTTTACTTAACCGCTTGCTTGGTGGCTAGTCCAGAGCCAACAATTTGGGATGAAGTGGTTAGTTAACATTTTTTGGTAGGCTCCTAGGCAGCCTTCCAGTGAAATGGGTATCTTACCACAAGTGTACATAACAAAGTCAAAGCCCCCCCCCCCCACTCTGGCCCTACACATTGATTGAGCCACACTACTTTGATGCATGGGCCTTTAGGGAAGTGTATCATGTAGATCAGTTTTCCATACTGCAGGAATGTATAATTTTATTCCTCATAAAATTCAAAATTTGGCAATGTACAACTTCCAAAATTCTGAGGACATAACACTTAGGATTGTGGTAATGGGATGGCAAAATCCCAGGGCTCTCTCTCCTTCCCTTTCCTATGTACTGATTATTATTCTAATTATTCTCATATGCTTTTAATTTTGTCATCACAAAACTCAGTTGCTTTGTGCTGTACTTTTTTCCCTGTGCTGTACATGTAACAGAAGTGATGTATTCCTTTGTAAATACTACGTTGTGAATACTGTTGTTTTGCTGTGCTTTTAGATTCAGCTTAGGGATTTATTTTTAAACTAGGCTACATACATGCTATTATCATTCAAAAAAATTAATTCAGCAGGTGATAATGGCCTAATATATAATTATGATAGTAATCAGTGAGATCTTGTTAGTGGGCACAGGAATTCTCATGGTTGTCAGTGTGCATGATTAAGGAACATAGTAGGCTAAATCCTGATGATATGTGTTGTGATCTTGTATTATTATTATTATTAACCCTCAGCGCGCATGCGCAACAGGGTTATAGCAGTCTTCCTGTCTGTTTGTCTGTCTGTCATGATCTGATTTTGGAGATTACTGACAATTCAGTTGATTTAGGTATGGACGAAGATTTAAGACTTCTTGAAGCTTTCAACTCTACATATAAGTACCAGCTTTTATGGGCAACTCTCCCTAGCATAACATCATAATCACGTAAGCAAATAATTTCTTGCAGCCAGCGGTGTAGTTCACTTTATGCTCAGGGAAGTTAATTGAGTTGGAAGAAGTGAAGTTTCACATTGAAAATGTATACTGGTGAGTGTTTCTAGCCTGTTTAGCTTCTTCTCTTATGAAGACAGGTTTTCATGTACCATTTTCATTGCTCCAGCTATTTTGATGCCTCATTACAATAGCAAATAGATTGCTTGGAAGGAGATTATAATATTGTAATAGCCAGGTAGTGTTCAATAGTGCTGGTGCTTCATTGTTATTATTAGTGCAATTACATTTGTTCATTGGCTCACCTCTAGCCCACAGTTCCAATCACTTACCTCAAACCACAATGGTGATGCAATCATATGTCCACTCACCTCTTGTCTGATTGATTACCATTCTTGTCAGTTGTTGCATTGATTCTTGTAAAATATGAAACTGAGTGTGAATGCGGAATCCAGCTTAGCTATTGCGTGAATACATTAAAAAAAATTGGGTGTATTATAGAAATAGAAGGCTTTATATTTATAGTGTTATAGTAATTTAGTAACTGGGTATGACTGATTGACCGATCTAATCCTTGTTGCAATCTTTTTGAGTTGTCCAAAAGTTCATGTTCGTTTAAGTTGGGCCTAGAATGGAGTATTTAAAGAGTGCATTATTTTATACTTGTTAATTTGGTACTTGTTTTGTTGTCAATGTATCCAGCTGTGCCTTAAACGCGATGGGTTTGAAAAGAAGTGCACAACATTATCGTGTTTCTACTACTAATTGGAAAGATAGCTTCAAAACTGGTCACTTTAGTTTTACTGTTGGTGGGGCTTGTGCGCATTGTCATTTTTATCTATTTTATTTATGTATCAATAATTTTATTGTTATTAGAATGAGGTGTGATCAATATTTGTGACCGTCTACAGGAAAACCAGGCACAACGCGGCACCCTTCAAATTTTTTTTGTGTGCACTTACAGAGTTGTCGGCGTCCAAATATTGAGCTCTCCAAGTTTTATCGTCGTAGCTTAAGTCGTTCCCACTATAATAGACCTAACCGTTCCCTTCCGTCGGCTTGAAACATTACAATTTTAAGAAATCGATTGACCTTTTCTCGATATTTACGCACGCCGCGTTGTGCCCGGTTTTCCCGTAGACGGTCACATTTGTAAATACCATAGTTAATACCTTCTAAGAAAAGTGTTCCAAATACAACTCGGCACAATGTGTAAGCTTAACACCACACAGAGTGTTATATTAAAATACTTTACCTGGTGTTATAGCATCTGGATGTGTATGTGGGGGGGGGGCAGGAAATGGAGGGAGAGATATGGAAAATTGTGCCAGCTAGGCATACAATCATTGACACATTTTGACACTCACAAAGTCTGATCAAACTGTGACTCAAGATACATTGAATTATGTCCGCTCTCTTCCAATAGACAATTATCTAGGAGTTTGCTTGGGGCACTTTTTCCCCATGTCGTCACCCATGGAGTGAGTTCCCCCCACCCCCCACCTGGATCATGTATGATGCATGCAGTACATAATAAATTTATTTCATTTTTACACCTTTATCATTTGTGTGATTAGCCATATTCACACTCATGCCTGGCACTTGTAAATACTAAGCCAACTGACTTATAGTATTCTCCAGCATCAAATTAACAATTTATTTATTAAAAATCAACATGTAGTTGATTTAATTACTCTGCCATGCAACCCCAACCCCTATAGAAAAACAAAACCAGAATTATACAAAAAAGAGTTAACTGTGTATTCAATGTGCCTTAATTACAGAGTTTCAATGAACCATACAAACAAACATATATACATACAAAACCAGGCATCTTACTACACAACTTCAGCTGAAAGAGATGCAATGATAAAAGCTTATATCTGAGGTTGGCAGGTAGTTTGACCAAAAGCAGACAAAGTTAGAGCTAATTAAATAACAAATTATTGAGTGCCAAGGTATTGTTTTAAAAATTTTGTAATTGATTCCTCCATGGTGGCCCTAACTGTTTAATGACTCAAACATTAACCAGCAGGTAATTAATAACATGAGTAATTTTAGTAGGCAGGCAGTTCTTAAGAGGCACAAGTGTTGGGAGGATAGAATGAAACCAATTCATCTACAGAAGGTGCAGTACAATGCAAGGAATGGGACGGATGGTTCAGGAGCAGAGGAGGCCTAGCAGTACATAATGCTGACCAGTTGCTACACAGTTGCAAGATGTGACTCATCCTCAGTGCCCTTTCTTTACATTGGGAGGGCCACATGACCACTTTTAATGGCAGTGGAAGTCAAAGCCAAGGTGTGTGTATGTGTGTGTGTAAGTTTATGTGTGTGTGAGTGCATATGTGTGTGTGTGTGTGTGTTTGTGTGTGTGTGGTGTAAGAGGAGGAGCCAAGCTAAAAAGATCACCAGCCAATTTCTAATCTATTGGCCAGAGTTGGCCAACCACAGGAGACCAGTACCACCACCTAAAGGCACTTACCCAACATGTACACCAGCTAGCTCTAGAGGTGAAATATTTCCCACAGCAGAAGGAAATTAATCACATCAGTCAGTCAGTATGCACCAGAGTACAAACAAAAATTGCAAATTCTTGTCAATACCAACCAGTGGAAGGGAGTGGGAGGAAACCTACATATTGTCTGCAGTTTTCAAAATAATTAATCACTGCTGTTATATTAAATGACTACAACTTTTTGAGCTTTCAAAACAAACAAACTGATGAGCAATTGATAACAGAGTTGTCATTATTCATGTGCTATGAGCCAATCTATATGTGACGTCAATAACAAACTTCAAAGCATCCTTAAAAGTAGTTTCACTTCCATTGCTTACTTCACAGAACAAAGACATGAATGAATAGCGTGAGCAGAAGGTTTCGTATCTAATACCTTGCTTTACATCATTACTTTCCAAAGGGTCTCTTCCAAATGAGCATGGTTCAGATATTACACCACCTTGAGACTGATACCGCTGCACAGCAGATCTTGCAGAAGGCAGCAACTGAGGATTAAACACACACACACACCAAACACACAACACACCACACACACACACACATACACACACACACATGCAACACACATGCACACACACACTATGCACACACACATATGCACCACACACCATAAACTTACACACACACATACACACACCTTGGCTTTGACTTCCACTGCCATTAAGTGGTCATGTGGCCCTCCCAATGTAAAGAAAGGGCACTGAGGATGAGTCACATCTTGCAACTGTGTAGGAACTGGTCTGCATTATGTACTGCTAGGCCGCCTCTGCTCCTGAACCATCCGTCCCATTCCTTGCATTGTACTGCACCTTCTGTAGATGAATTGGTTTCATTCTATCCTCCCAACACTTGTGCCTCTTAAGAACTGCCTGCCTACTAAGATTACTCATGTTATTAATTACCTGCAGGTTAATGTTTGAGTCATTAAACAGTTAGGGCACCATGGAGGAATCAATTACAAAAATATTTAAAACAATACCTTGGCACTCAATAATTTGTTATTTAATTAGCTCTAACTTTGTCTGCTTTTGGTCAAACCTGCCAACCTCAGATATTAGCTTTTATCATTGCATCTCTTTCAGCTGAAGTTGTGTAGCAAGCTGCCTGGTTTTGTATGTATATATGTTTGTTTGTATGGTTCATTGAAACTCTGTAATTAATGCACATTGAATACACAGTTAACTCTTTTTTGTATCATTCTGGTTTTGTTTTTCTATAGGGGTTGGGGTTGCATGGCAGAGTAATTAAATCAACTACATGTTGATTTTTAATAAATAAATTGTTAATTTGATGCAGGAGAATACTATAAGTCAGTTGGCTTAGTATTTACAAGTGCCAGGCATGTGTGTGAATATGGCTAATCACACAAATGATAAAGGTGTAAAAATGAAATAAATTTATTATGTACTGCATGCATCATACATGATCCAGGTGGGGGTGGGGGGAACTCACTCCATGGGTGACATGGGGAAAAATACCCCAAGCAAACTCCTAGATAATTGTCTATGGGAAGAGAGTGGACATAATTCAATGTATCTTGAGTCACAGTTTGATCAGACTTTGTGAGTGCCAAAATGTGTCAATGATTGTATGCCTAGCTGGCACAATTTTCCATATCTCTCCCTCTATTTCCTGCCCCCTCCCTCCCCCACATACACACAGTCCACATGGGTGTGGTTCCTATTCCAGATGCTATAACACCAGGTAAAGTATTTTAATATAACACTCTGTGTGGTGTTAAGCTTATACATTGTGCCGAGTTGTATTTGGAACACTTTTCTTAGAAGGTATTAACTATGGTATTTACAAATGTGACCATCTACGGGAAAACCGGGCACAACGCGACGTGCGTAAACATCGAGAAAAGATCGATCGATTTCTTAAAAATGTATTGTTTCAAGCCGACGGAAGGGAACGGTTAGGTCTATTATAGCGGGAACGACTTAAGCTACGACGATAAAACTTGGAGAGCTCAATATTTGGACGCCGACAACTCTGTAAGTGCAACAAAAAAATTTTTTGAAGGGTGCCGCGTTGTGCCCGGTTTTCCTGTAGACGGGTCACAAATATTGATCACACCTCATTCTAATAACAATAAAATTATTGATACATAAATAAAATAGATAAAAATGACAATGCGCACAAGCCCCACCAACAGTAAAACTAAAGTGACCAGTTTTGAAGCTATCTTTCCAATTAGTAGTAGAAACACGATAATGTTGTGCACTTCTTTTCAAACCCATCATGTTTAAGGCACAGCTGGATACATTGACAACAAAACAAGTACCAAATTAACAAGTATAAAATAATGCACTCTTTAAATACTCCATTCTAAGCCCAACTTAAATGAACATGAACTTTTGGACAACTCAAAAAGATTGCAACAGCAAGGATTAGATCGTTCAATCAGTCATACTCAGTTACTAAAATTACTATAACACCATAAATATAAAGCCTTCTATTTCTATAATACACCCAATTTTTTTAATGTATTCACGCAATAGCTAAGCTGGATTCCGCATTCACACTCAGTTTCATATTTTACAAGAATCAATGCAACAACTGACAAGAATGGTAATCAATCAGACAAGAGGTGAGTGGACATATGATTGCATCACCATTGTGGTTTGAGGTAAGTGATTGGAACTGTGGGCTAGAGGTGAGCCAATGAACAAATGTAATTGAACTAATAATAACAATGAAGCACCAGCACTATTGAACACTACCTGGCTATTACAATATTATAATCTCCTTCCAAGCAATCTGTTTGCTATTGTAATGAGGCATCAAAATAGCTCGAGCAATGAAAATGGTACATGAAAACCTGTCTTCATAAGAGAAGAAGCTAAACAGGCCAGAAACACTCACCGGTATACATTTTCAATGTGAAACTTCACTTCTTCCAACTCAATTAACTTCCCTGAGCATAAAGTGAACTACACCGCTGGCTGCAAGAAATTATTTGCTTACGTGATTATGATGTTATGCTAGGGAGAGTTGCCCATAAAAGCTAGTACTATGTAGAGTTGAAAGCTTCAAGAGGTCTTAAATCTTCGTCCTGAGTAAGTTCATACCTAAATCAACTGTTAATTGTTAGTAATCTCCAAAATCAGATCATGACAGACAGACAAACAGACAGGACGACTGCTATAACCCTGTTGCGCATGCGCGCTGAGGGTTAATAATAATAATAATACAAGATCACAACACATATCAGGATTTAGCCTACTATGATGTTCCTTAATCATGCACACTGACAACCATGAGAATTCCTGTGCCCACTAACAAGATCTCACTGATTACAATCATAATTATATATTAGGCCATCATCACCTGCTGAATTAATTTTTTTGAATGATAATAGCATGTATGTAGCCTAGTTTAAAAATAAATCCCTAAGCTGAATCTAAAAGCACAGCAAAACAACAGTATTCACAACGTAGTATTTACAAAGGAATACATCACTTCTGTTACATGTACAGCACAGGGAAAAAAGTACAGCACAAAGCAACTGAGTTTTGTGATGACAAAATTAAAAGCATATGAGAATAATTAGAATAATAATCAGTACATAGGAAAGGGAAGGAGAGAGAGCCCTGGGATTTTGCCATCCCATTACCACAATCCTAAGTGTTATGTCCTCAGAATTTTGGAAGTTGTACATTGCCAAATTTTGAATTTTATGAGGAATAAAATTATACATTCCTGCAGTATGGAAAACTGATCTACATGATACACTTCCCTAAAGGCCCATGCATCAAAGTAGTGTGGCTCAATCAATGTGTAGGGCCAGAGTGGGGGGGGGGGGCTTTGACTTTGTTATGTACACTTGTGGTAAGATACCCATTTCACTGGAAGGCTGCCTAGGAGCCTACCAAAAAATGTTAACTAACCACTTCATCCCAAATTGTTGGCTCTGGACTAGCCACCAAGCAAGCGGTTAAGTAAAGGGTCTGGCTATGCCAGACTAAACTCTGATATGGCCTCAGGTGGAGGACGTACAGAAGCCAGAATTTCGTCCACCGCTTCTTCAGCTCATTGTTCACTGTACCAATTTCATTTCACTTATGTGACAGCACACTCTATAGCCTCTTAGTGTTTCTGCATGGTCCAGACAGCATGACACCAAGGAAAATTTCAAGTATCCAAAAGCATGGAAAAAGTACAAGTACAGTGGAACCTTACTTAACGGCCACCTGTCTTAAGCGGCCACTTGGATTGGTCCAGATCGCACGACTATTGCTTTTAGTACTACAGAAACCCCTGCAATACGGCCACCTCTCTACTCCGTATTACGGCCACTAATACTGTTAACAGCGGGACCTGCTTACAACGGACACTTAGCTCCACCCCCAACACACCCTTCGGTATTTCATATACAACGTGCATTCATTCAATAACAATAACACAATGAAAACTACAACAATCCATCAGAACGCTGCTGTCCACAATAATTTTTAGTCTTTCTATATACAAGGACGATCCAAAGAAGTGGTACTTGCATGGAATCTCCAACCCGTAGCCAGCTCCACGATTCACTCTGTTTCCTGTCACCTCAACCATTCCCTTGTTTATAGGCCTCCTCAGAAACGCTGACATAATAGGAGCTAAGTTGAAGGGTACATGACCGACTATTCCACTAGCATTGATTATCGCTACAGCATTGATGTCCTCCTGGTTGGTTGGATCTCGCTCCAAACGTAGCACCTCCCCTACCCAGGGCTCCCATTGCGCTCTATAAGCATGATAGCCACGTATGAACGATTCAAAACTGAAGCTAACAACCTCTGTACTGGCTATGGGCTGGCTAGTCATCGCTCCGGTTGAGATAGCGGTGGGTGGAGCTTGACCACATTGTGAAGTCTCGACCCTTTACTCTCTGTGGGTTGCCTGTTGTGCTGCTAAATCCATACTTCTGGAAGGAGCCATGTCTTCGACAAAGAAAGCGAGAAATGCTCTTAGCTTGAAGAAGAAATATGAATTGATTGAAATGAGGAAGAAGAACCCACACATAACTAGCAGGATTCTGGCTGATAAGTTCAATTGTGGAAAGACACAAGTTAACACTATTTTAGCCCATCAAGATAACAGAGAGCAATATGAATCCAATATTTCAAATGATAGTGTTGTGCTAGGCAAAAGATCCCGTACTTGTGAATTTGGTGAAATCAATGAATTGCTTTACAAATGGTATTCTATTGCCACTGCCAGAAATATTTATCCTTCCGGTCCACAGTTGTGTGAGAAGGCAAGGTTAATTGCTGAGCAATTGTCTTTCCATAATTTTAAAGCTTCCAATGGGTGGCTAGACTGTTGGAAAAAGCGATATGATGTTCACAGAATGAAAGTTTGTGGTGAATCTGGTGATGTGTCTGGAGAAACTGTAGATTCTTGGAAGGAACAACTTCTCGAGTTAGTTCATGGGTATTCAGCTGAAAACATCTGGAATCTTGATGAAACAGGATGCTTCTGGCGTGCTCTACCCGAGTATGGTTTTGGAAAGAAGGGGTCTCAGTGTAAAGGAGGAAAAAAGGCAAAACAACGCTTTACTATTTGCTTTATAGCTAATGCTGCTGGTGGTAAAGAAGTTGCCTGTGTAATTTGGAAATTAAAAAAACCTAGGTGTTTTAAAGGAATTGATGTATCAAAGCTTCCAGTACAATATTTCAGTCAACCCAATGCATGGATGACTGGCAAAATATTAGACGAGTTGCTTTCGCAAGTTAATCGCCGTTTGTCATCTTCCTCTAGATATATTGTTCTTCTCATGGACAATGCTGGATGTCATCCTCACGAGCTGAAGGAAAAATACTCTAATATTAAGATCATTTTTCTCCCTCCAAACACTACATCGCATCTACAGCCACTAGATTTAGGTATTATACATAATTTTTAAGTGTTTTATCGAAAGCTTTTTCTAAGATTTGTGCTTTCAAAGATTGACCAAACCACAGAAACAGCATCCCAACTAGTACAATCAGTCAATGTTCTTCAGGCCATTCGTTGGGTAGCTCAAGCCTGGGATTCAGTAAAGGAAGAAACGGTCATGAAATGCTTCCGGAAAGCAGGAGGTACTCGTACTAATTTCTCTGTTGTTGGCCGCCAGTTTGAAAATGAAGACCCGTTTGCTGATATGGAAGAACAAGGCTAATCAAATTTCTCAGACAGAAATGTGCTGTGGAATGGAGGAGTATATCAGTGGAGAAGGTGACATGTCCATTTGTATGGAACATGGTGATGACTGGGAGGACAGGTTTTATGCTGACCTTAGTGCAAGTTCTGCTTCTCCTCCACAAGTAACTAATGAGGAAGAAGAATAATTTGACTTGGAACCACCTCCACCTAAGATAACAAAATACGAGGATGCAATAGCTGCTCTAGAAGATGTTAGAGTGTTTATGGATAATAAAGGGCATCCTGAAGAAGCAACACGACTTACATTCACGGTAGATAAGCTGATTCAGCTTCATACTGCTAGCTTTTGTCATGGTAGACAGAGCACTCACAGTGTCATCACTAGGCATAGATAAATATTGCTGGAATTTTTTTGGGAAATATAGGCACATGGAAGCAATGAGAAATATGCTAGAAATATAGGCAACTTTTTTTTAGAATTAGCAGATTACTTAATGTGGAATGTGTGAAAATCTATTAATGCATGATGTAATTATACAAGCAGCAGCTGGATCAGTCTTCCAGTGCTCAGGAAAGAGCACTGGAAGACTATGTTTCAGCTTCAGTTATGCTACAATATAACAGTCGCTAAAAACTTTCTTTTTTGTAATTCACAATGTATCACATGAATTTTGGCCAAGCAATAAATGAGAAATATAGGCACATTTTGAAAGAATTATAGGGCAAGTTTGGGAGCATTGGAGAAAGAATTTTAGGCAGAAAAAAAAGCAATATTTATCTATGCCTAGTCATCACTGTTGTTTCATTTATATTTTATTCACCTCCTTGTAATTCATCACGCATTATTGTTCATTATAATATTAAATTATTAACTTTACAATAGTCTTGATGGGTTACTCTCTAGATGATTTAAATGTATAGTGTTAGCTGTTTCTTACACATAATCAGCATTACACTTCTGTATTGTATCAAAGTCTCATCTATGACAGGTTAAAATGTTTTGAATTTCTATATCGTATGGTGATATAAATATCGTAATAAAGCTTTAACGGAGTAAATTTTAGCTCACTTTATCTACATTGAACTTAATTTCACTAGTGCTAGAATTACCACCACTAGTTTTGCTATGCATGATATAGCTAGCTACTAGCAATAAGTCAGTCAGCTCAGTCACATGCACTTGGAAGACCGATTGCTTGGTCAAATTGGTATGGCTGGTAAGTATAGTATTGTTTCACATAATTTCAGTAACATGGATGTGGCACTGTAGCCACATGCATCCATGTGAAATTACATATGTGCACTTATAAAATAGATTACACCACTCTTGATACATTAATAGACTGTTAATGCATAATGCGGTACTGAGCTTCATTATATGCAATAAAAGTCCTCGTGCTGTCTGCAACTCTAACTAAGCAGCATGGCTTGCAGAGTTAAAAAAAAAGTTTGCAGGCATTTGGAATAGCTACATACTACTGAAACAGGTAGCTAGCTACTCACCCTGTAGTTGAGGCATGATGCAAAAACATTAATATTTTATGGCACACAATGAATGTGGCATTAATGGTACTGATAAAGTATGCTTGTTATTTAAAAATAAACTCTACAGCAAATTTTTTTGAGGAGAGTTGTCCATCAAGTTATAATGAATGGAACATTTGGTAAAGGGTTTTGCTACTTAATACACATTTAGTAATGATAAAAGTATTGGGTAAACATCGTCAATATTCAATTATTCAATTGCTTAAAAAAATTGAAAATTGATAAGTACAGCAGCTTTTTCTTCAAACTTGTAGAAGTGATTTATTAATTTCTCAATGGCCCAAATGTTCACTCACCGTGAGTGAACATTTGGGCCATTGAGATATCAATAAAATGAATACTTACAACTTATTACAAAGTCACCTATTTTAATTTATTCATTTTTACTTTGATCACTTTTTCTATTATTTTAAACCTTTAATAATTTTGAAAAATTGAAAATTGATGACCATTACCTAATGCTTTTTTTTTTTAGTTTACCTGTGTTGAAAACCCTTTACCACCTACCTTACAATTGCCATCAGTAATTAAATAATTTATTGTTTATCACCTTTTTTGGGGTCAACCGGAAATCATGTGCACAAAATAAGTATGTATACCCACATAATAATATAACGAAGTGCAACACCAGAAATACAGTTGGCAAATATGAAACACACTGCTTACAAACAAAATGATTATGTAATGACAGACACATACACACAGTTCCAATTATCTTTCTCTGTCTTCTCTTCTAACTTCTCTTCTCATCTTCTCTATTTCCATCTCTCCGCCCACACTCCATATGTAATAGATACCATGTGGATTAGCTACAATGAAAAAAATTATAGCTAGCTATTTATTATATTTCGCTACAGTGATTGAAATTTTGTTCATGGTTTTCTGCTATAGTTATTTAACATGGGAGAAATATATATTTTATGCATGAGAATGACTTTTTGTTAAAATTGTTGTACTAGGTTCAGTAGCTATTATCAATATGGCTGTATCTGACAATATAGCTGTTTTTCTACTCCATTGTCATTAGTAGCTAATACATTTATATATGATATCTTATTACATGAGTCAGTTATGTGGCTGAAACATTTTAAGAGCAAGCTAATTATTTCACAGTAACTTGCGTGCACTCAATGTTTCTTACAAACAATGGCTGTTCATTACAGCATTGGTCAACTTAGCAGCATAAAATAGTTTGCAACTTAATATTAAAATCTTGTTTGATTCATGATCAGTTCCAGCAATAGACTACACAGCACTACTACAAATTTATGGAGCCAGAGGGGAGTGAAAATAAAGCCTGATGAGCGAAATATCTTGCAGTATCACCCCCCCCCTATTGATGTTTTATCATTGCCAGATTAAATGAGTACATTAAGTGTAACTTCCCTTGTAATCTGGAAATTAGAGGCTACCAGTTATTCAGGTGCTGCAAGTATTATACAAACCCGCCCTACTAGCTACCTCTTACAACAGTTGTCAGTGTGGTAATACAGGAGGGAATGCCTCAACCAGTTTAGATTGTGCCAACCCATCCATTGACTTATCATAATTTAAAATTATTAATATTATTATTATTCTCTAATTCTTCATGAAAACTAAAGAGAAGCAAAGGAAAAATGTGAAAAGAAATCTTAGTTGTCACCTGGGAATCTGGAACCGAGCACTTCTGGCTTTAGCCACCAGGACAATTTGAACCAATACTCTCTCCTTTTTATCTTTATACTGAGTAGTACTGTTCGATTCCCAGCAACAACTAAGATTTTTTCACATTTCAGAAAGGCTCAATCTATTATTACATTGTTGCAATTGAAGCAAAAAAAAAAAGTAGTGTTTTTCTTATCCTTCTTTTCTCTCTTCATGTATCTTGGAATCCCTTTTTCTTTTCCTTAATCTGTCGGGTTTGCAGTCCTTTTATCGGGATTGTGGAGGTAGGCTTTGTAAAACTTCTGAAACATTTGCCCTCTTTCCTCACTGATTCCACCCGTAGCTACAGTATAGTCTTTGCTTCAAAATCGCCTTTTCTACAGAATGTGGCGATGCTTTACAAACTAGTCCTAGCTTATCTACTATTCATGATACGCACACTTTGCCTTCGTCATTACGGACAGACACAAACACCAAGCACAAACACTCGCCCTAACAATCCAAACACACATACCCTTCCCTCAATCGCTATTAAAATTAATGACGATATTCCTAAGATACTGTGCATGCAATGTTCAGCAGTGTACTTCATTTTCAATTCATTAGTCTATGTTCATATCAATTATAAAATAGACAAGAAAACATCAGTTAATCCATATCTGTACTTTAATCTTTGGACCGCTCATCAGGTACTTGAAGTAGATCTCTAATAGTTATCAAAAAATCGTCCAAGCCCAGAATCTTTGAAGTATCAAAATAACCCCGATCAGACCTGCAAAGGGGACAGTCTCTCCTTCCATCCTCCCCAATGTACCACTTGTCCGTACACTCCATGCACCCAAGAATTCGCTTACAGCATCGGCAAATATAGCTGGAGGGATTAATGGTGAATATTTGCATATGTTACATTTGAATGTGTCATGCAGTTGGGCTAACAAACCCAAGGGTACTTTGTAATATGGAGCAACCTTCAATATTTTAGAAACCTTTGAATCTAATGAGTTAAGTTTTTCATTAAGAAGAGAGTCTTCATCTGCGTTGGAGCATCTACGCTTCTTGGCCCGAGGTACTTCAGTGGAAATGGCAAATATTTTTCTGCTCCCCACCTTCCAAAACTTGATGCCTGCAATCAAAATTCCTTTCTTGAAAAGGATAGCAATATCACACAAGTGTTTTAATTTGGAAATCAACATATGTGCCTTTCAAATGATTGTCTTGCTCTACTATAGCCAAGTACTACACTCCCTCTGTAGCTATATAATAGAAATTTCTGAGTTTGCATGAATCTATAGAACAAAAACTATTGCTTCAAAGAATAACTGAATTGTAATTAATTTGAGTAGATTGCAATATACCTAACAATGGCTACTAAGCCAATATATACACACACAAGAATAAATAAAAAACTACTTCAAAAACTCTAACATACATTTAGTAGCAGAAGTATCTACTATCTCTAAGCCATCATTAGATACAATAATGTATTCTGCCCCCCATATCGTTTGAATTTCAGACCTAATAAATGAGGCATTGGCAGTTGATGGCTAATCTCCTTCTTTGCTCTAACCACTTTTAAGGTACAACTATTATACATTTTATTTCCAAGGCCTTTGATTGATCTGCATGGTGTGCTACTGGAACCAGAACCAGCTTGATCCCCACTAGGGTTGGATACAAATGGCAATGGCAAATATTACCCTTCAGGAAAGTAGCATCTTCTACCGCCAACTTCTTTCAACCAAATGGTTTTAGGATCCAACTGTCAAACAACATTAGTATTCGTAGAAACATGGTTATAAGAAGAGTCTGCCACATACAACTTAGAATTTGCACGTAACACATTATACTTACTCCAAATACAAGCCCGATATTAGTGGTCCGTAGTTGAGCTGGAGACATTTCGTAAGACCTTCCGATTCCACTGTGTCTGACATTCTATCTGAGAAAAGTCACAGACGAAGTACTCCTATAATCCCTCCGAAGAAAAACACCTAGTCTGCGCGAAGCGGACGAACTGTGAGACACACACGCGGCGGGCGGGTGTCGCGGCGCTCTTCGCTGTCGCGCGGGGAATATATAGCGGCACCGTACGGAAGAAAAATTACGCCACACATGAGGGTTTTTAAGTAGGAGGTGGCCCTGAGTGTAAATTCTTATAGTATAGTAACCGCTGCGGACGCTGCGATGTCTGCTCTAGAAAACTTGAATGTGTTGCCACTTGTGAACACCCGATTGAAGAATGGTCATACCCGTAAAGCAATAGTGGAAGAGCTTAGAATTGCCTTTCCTGGTGTGAGGGGGATTAGTGTGAGGAGTTTAAAGCGTTTTTGTGCTAAACACAACCTACATAGCACTACAAGGTGCAGTGACGAGGTTTTGAATGTCTTAGTGGCTTATGGAGCAGGAATAGTAAGTCACTTTTCACTGAAGATTTTAAATGTTTCTATCAATGTTATTACTACTACTACCATTACTACTGACAATGGTGAGGTGCAACACTTGCTCTATTAGCTACGATTTAAAAGTTTTTGGATGATCCAGACACTTATAGGACATTAGTGATTAGTCTCTAATTTGAATCTATTCCAGTAGTTTCATGCTCTGCACCATTCAGAAATTGATAAAATCATAAGCTTTTTGCTATGCTCTAAGCTTTGTCATCATGAAGTTTTTTTTTTGTGTGTTAGTTTCTGTAGGTTTTAACAGTTGCTACATTCTGTAACAGTTAGATTTGAATATCATAAATGCCTACATTTAAACATTTTTGGCCTTGAATAGCATCCAAGCGTAATATTCCTAAATGCGGCATATTCACTCTAACCTTTATCATTATAATGTTTTACATAAAGACGAAAGACAAGCAATAGCTATAGAAACAAAATTGAGGGTTACTTCACACATGTATACACACTGCAAATATACTCACACATGTATGCACAAACGCCAACAACCACATACACAATCAACCACACATTGACATACACATGATGACATCTGTAATGTTTCCATTTTGCTTAGTACAGAAATATATTAAAAAATGATTTAATAAATCATAGGTTGGCCCGACATATGGTCGAAAGATGATGACTGGATTCCTTGCTAGTCAAGGATTTAGAGTCTCTCAGAATCGTGTGGGTTTGGCACTTCAGCGTGTTCATCCATATCATCATTCCTGCAGGAGAAACACTGTGCATCGTCAAGTCAATCCTATTCCATACACTGCTACATATTTTGGCAAAAAGCTTCATATTGACCAAAATGAAAAGTTAATTATGTACGGAGTGACACATGTGTGTGCCATCGATGGTTTCGGTGGAAAGATTGTAGGCTTCGTATCTATGGCCGTCAAAAATAATTCCATCATATACGAAAAGTTATACAAGTAAGAGCACAGAAAAATATCCAGCATATCTGGACCTTAATAAACCAAAGTCTGGTTATTTGTTTGAATGTTTAGTTCTTCTTTCTACACCTAAAAATGTGTAAAGTTCTTAATACGATCATTATGGTTTCTGTTTGTAAAGATGTTTAGTTTTACCGCATGCCTTCTATGAGGCCGTCTCATTACTTGGAAATAGTGTACATATTCTGACGTTCCTACAACAATAAATGACAGCAGTGTGTGTAGGATGTGTGAAAGTATTGGTTGGACTGTGTCTAATCTTTAATGTCCTCTTTATGTTCACTTACTTGTTTGTTATCAAAATTAATTATTAATACTTTGCTGTGATTTTTGGTTGTGCTTAAGTTAGTGAATGACTATCACCCAAAGCTCTTGTTCAAGTTTTGCTGTCACCATCTTGCTCATTTAAGAATTTTATATAATACATGATATGTGCATACGTACATAAATGTATACTATTATAATATATACTACAAACATATACTATACTTGCATATATAAATATGTACATGCTAACCAAGATAAAATGCACACATGCACACATTTCTACTTATGTGTGTTTTTTAAACTGGTTACTTTATATCCATGTTAAGTGAATTTACCAGCATTATTCTCTGTCTTGCACATTCAGAGAAATTATCCTCACATATGGTTTATGGGACCAACTTCGAGTGGACAAAGGAAAGGAGTGGTACCTGTCTCTGTTTGTCAATGAGAAGCTATCTTGTCATCGCTACTACACAAGAAAACTTCCTCATTTACAGACATCTTCTAAAAACGTTGCGAAATGTTTGTGTGGTAGAAATGCAAGTAATTAATCCATGGTACTATTGTTACAGAATCATACCATTGAAAGGATATGGGTAGAAGTCAATAAAAGAATTAACTACCCTATTAAAGAAATTCTTGCAAGGATGGTGCAGAATGAAGAAATATATTTTTAGAAGATCCACTTCATCAGTACTGTTCATGGCTGTCACTACAAGTAGCTAATGTGGAAACTTCTCTCTTTGTAGCATCCTGGAATGCCATCCAATACCAGGTAGGTGTAGAGTTCACCTAGTGGCAGTACAGCAGATCTTGCAGAAGGCAGCAACTGAGGATTAATCTTTTTGGCCCTGTTGTCCAAATCCATAACCACATTGGGAATTCCCCTCTTCATAGCTCTCTTCCTACTACACCTACCATGAAAAATAAATTGTGATCTTATACTAGTATGAATAAACCAGTTGCTGTCATTCTTTTCCCAACAACAACAACAACAATAACAATTGGTTTTTATGCACGCCATTGCTCTCCATTTACATCAAAATTAATGAAGCAATAGAAAAGCCCATCTAGCAGCACCTTGTGTAAACTGGCATCTCTAAGTTTCAAAGTTGGAGTAAGGTGATAAAATTGAATGACTTGGCAAAATTAATGAATTAATTAACAATAAACATACAGTTCGTCCAGCTTAAAGAGTAAGAAAGTACAGATCTCAAAACTTAGACTAGTTGCAATCACAATAAGCTTAGCCATACCTTTTTTGTGTTGTTAGATCCCAATCCACTCGAAACTAAGTCATATAAAACAGCATAAGTATAAGAACTACGCTATCTCCATAGACATTCCATACATTAAGCGCCATTTTTTTGACGTCACAAATTCGTCCGTCCTACGTCACAACTCGTAGTTAAACTGGAGCCGCGCCCTCACACGGCAGCTCCTATTCGGGAACTTCCCTTCGCAAATTGACTGTTTTTGCTATGTCTTTATAATTCTTTTTCTGTGTACTGTGGGCTTACTTTGTTGTTACAGGTGGAATGAGCACCAATAGAGGACTCCAGCAAGCCAAATTTGAAGAATGAAGACCCGCCTGGGACGGAGATACAGCTCTGCACACTGGCTACTATTCAGAGTTATTTCGAAGCGGCCCAAAGAGCTACTGCGCTCATTTTTTTTCCAGAGGTAGCCTGAGGGCTTCTTCGCAACATTACAGAGCCATATTTCTAATATCTATATTTTTTTTTTTGTTAACAGTAAAATTTCATGCCGTTTTACTCGTGCGTTATTCTAAAAAAACTCTCTGTAACTTTATTCTAAGGGGGGTATTTTGCTTGTGCGCAAAATTTGGATTCAATTCAGTGATCCAGTTCCACGAAATATCAATTTTTATTTTCAAGTTGACAACTGATTGCAATTTCACCCCGCCCCCCATAACGTTGAGTTCCGCGAACGCGCAATTTATTTGGTAAGATAATCAATTAACTTGTGACAGCTCTAAAAAGAGCCCATTTGTAAACAATAATAAGAAATACAAATGAGCCGTGAGATGGCCGTTGTAACTTTGGAAATAGTTAGTCCCTCGAGCAAAAGTGATGGCGTATTCCCGATGTTGCTTGGAGTTGGTTGCTCATTAGTGGGAGGGGTAGTTCAGCACAAGATTTAGACTTGTAGGCGATAGGGCTGAAGAGTATAGCGGTAGCAATCCCGATGGAAAGAACTGAAGTGATGATGATGGAGTCTATACGCAGCGGAGTCTCAATACAAGGTTGGTGGAATTGTCGGAGCTGGTACCAGTCAGGGTGGAGTTGGTCATGGTTGAGACAGAGTTTTAAGCTGCTCCAATGGCTTCACAAGTACAGCTTCATTCCCCCGCAAGTATAATAGAAGGATGTTATTCGAAATGACTGTCTCAGACTAGTACACTACATACAAGTTATAGCTCAGAGACCGTTTGTGTCCACCTGCTTCGCGGTTTTTGGCGCCAAAGTTAATTGATTGTTTGCGTGGCTCGGTTACGGGCCATCTCCCGCGTTTTACCAGCGGTGTCCTGTCACGAAAAATCTGGTCCCCCCTTATCCGCAGTCCGGCCGGACTGTATGTTGCCGCCAAAACTGGTCCGCCCTTGCCATTTCTAGTCTCCCCCAACCTCAGTGCGCACTAATTATCCTCCGCACCTCATGTCCGTGGTAAATCATGGCTTCTGATAATAATCTGCCAGCGGAAGAGGCGACCGCTCCAGGAGGTGATAGGGAAGTGGTGCTCATTAAAGAGGCGCTGGAGTATATAAGAAATGGATTTTATCCTGCAGGCGAGTTTAAATAAATCTAGATGGCTAGTGGCAATTGCGGGATAGCTACTATTACAACATATATTATTTTGAATAGGTGCTTCAGTGAAAAATATAATGACAAGTGTGAAGGAAGGTGCTTTTAAGGACCACCATGATTTTAAGTCAAAACAAAATTCTATAGCCATGATGATGATAATGAGGATGATGATGATGATGATGATGATAGCTATTAATAATAATAATAATAGTAATAATAATAATAATAATAATAATAATAATATTATTATTATTATTATTATTATTATTAATATGATTAAACTGAGTTTAGACTTCCATGTAATTAAAGAACATACTTACCTCTTTTTAAAAAATTCATTTGGCTATATGAATTACGTGTAAATGGTTATATAAACTTTGTTAGGTCCGCTATGTAACTGATCTGGATGAGAGGTCCAGAATTGTGAAATCGTGTCATTCAGATCCAACTTCTGGTCATTTAGGCACCAAGAAGACCGTAGCCAGAATTAGTGACAGGTTTATGTGGCAAGGAATAAATAAAGATGTGAAGGGATTTGTAAGTTCTATTATAATGTGTATTCATTGAACATCAGATAAACATTGTTGATAGATTTTTAATTTATAGATACATTGACAGCTAATATTTGCATTACCAAACTAACTCTTTACTTCAATTTATATTAACCACATGACCAGTGCAGTAGAGTAGAATTACAATGTAAACTAATTGTTTTTGTATTTTTTTCACTTTATTATTTTAGATAAGCAAGTGTGATGCATGTCAGAGAAGCCAGACAAAACTAAGTATATCCGCTCCTGAGCTCAACCCAATTCCTGTAGTTTCACCTTGGTACCACATCGGGATTGACTTCATTGGTCCTATATCCCCCAGTTCTGATCAGGGAAATAACTATATTCTTACCATTACGGACTATTTCACAAAGTTTGTAGAAGCTGTGCCAATGCCTAATAAGTATGCTGTGAATGTAGGAGCTGCTTTGTTCAAGGTTTGTTGTGTACAGATTAAAAAATTAAATATGTATGTATATTATGATTTGATGGTGGATTCCTTCAGCTATTTATGAAGATGGGAATAAGTCGAGTTGTAACCTCAGATCAAGGCACGGAATTTAACAACATGTTGAACCGACAGTTGATGAGGCTACTTAAAATAGAGTATCGTCTTACAACTCCTTACCACCCTCAGGTATCTCATTTTATTTTCTCTAATAGCTACTTAAAACAAGAATTGATTATTATTTAGGCAAATGGCTTAGTAGAACGTTTTAATCAAACTTTACAAAATATGCTAGTAAAGTTTATCAATGACAAAAAGGACACATGGGAGGATTATCTTGACACCTGCATTTTTGCATACAACACATCTAAACAGGAATCCACAAAATATTCTCCATTTGAATTGATGTTTGCCAGAAAGCCAGTTTTGCCAATTGATTTACAGTCTGGCACAGCATCAATACATTCTGAAGTAGGAGGAGTGTCACAAGGTAAGTTTTTAGATATTTGTTATCATGCTTTTACTATTTATAAGCTGAATTATACAGATCAAATATATTCTCATTTTGCAAAAACCACTGAAGTATTGAACCATGCCAAGACAAACATATTGAATGCACAGTTAAAGCAAAAGGAGGTGTACAACAGGAAGCATTCAAATCCGGAAGTATATCAAGTTGGAGGCTATGTCCTAAAGAAAGATTTTTTAAGAAAGAAAAGGAAAGGAGGAAAACTTGACCATAAATGGGTAGGACCTTATGTCATTGTAGCAAATCTTGGTAGGGGCTTGTATCGTTTACAAGATGTAAATGATTCCACTAAGTTCATTTCCCGAGTGAATGGAGTTCATCTTAAGAAATACATAATCCCAAATGAGGTAAACTATAATAATTTATTAAGTTATGGTTTATCTATTACCTTTATGGTATTTTTATTTGCAGTTATCTTCTGAGAGTTCTTCTTTGGACTCTAAAAGCTTGCAGGACAAAATGTCATTATCAAGAGAAAGAACCATGAGTCCTATGGTATACACAAACAGAAGCAATTTTATTAAAGTTATATGTAATTTAGTGTGTTTATTTCATTTTTAGCCTCCTTCTTGTGAAAGTTCAGACTCTCAGTTTTCAGATGTAGATGGTTTTGAAAGAGTAGCAGAAACACCTTGCACTCCTATGGTATAAAAGATTACTTGTTCTACTGGAATAATTGATGTTGTCTTTTTTTCACTTAGTCTTCTGAGAGTTATACACATTTATCTGGCTCACATGGTTCAGATACGGAAGGTTTTGAGTGTGACCCACATACACCATGCAGTTCTATGGTAAAAATGAAAGTAATTACTAAATAATTCACATTATTGTGGCATAATATCTTCTATAGAATGCTATTGATTTGTCTGGAAAGAATCACGAAGTATCTAGAGGCAATTCTGAAGTATTCAGCGAAAATTCTCTACCTGTTAGTGATCTATTTTTAAATTACTAACAATGGTATATGGTACTTGTGCTCCTCTCCCAATTGTTGTAGGCAAAGACTAATGTCTTACATTTGTTTCCACAGCCTTCTGAAAATGTCCCTAATAGCAAGTTTTCCATATTGTGGTGTTTTAGTAGTTATTCATGACAATTTTATTTATGTATGTAGGAGATATCACATCATTACTTACTGAAGATAAAAACAAAGGGACCAATAATGCAGAGGATTGGGTCAATATTTTACAGAAAATAGAGCCAAAGGAAATAGTTTGTCAGTTCGAAATGATTTTGCCGCAACTAAAAATAATTTCTAGAAAAACTTCCTCTGGTCATTTCAATTTGTCAGCAAAAAGTCAAAGTAAGTGCAGCTCTATTTTGTATTTTGTTCATATTAACTCTTGTCTGCTGGTTTTAGATACACTCAGAAGTGCAAGCAATTGTATATCTTGCTTGACATCAGATCAATATGAAGCTTTTCTAGCATTTTTAATCCCACAGTTTTGTGTCCATGATATGAAGGTATTACAATAGTATAGCTAGCATCTTTGAAATCATTATATTATTTTGGATGTTGTTGTTAATGTTGTTCAGCTCTATTCTTACACATTGGATGTTCTGTATCCCCTTGGCCTAAAATATTTACTAAAGAATATGTTTGGCATAAGTGAAGAAATGGTTAGTGATATGAAGCCTCTTTTGCATTACAATATATATGATTTATCTGTCCCATACTTAGGTTAAAAGAGTTCTGTATTCCAGCAGGAAACGAAGAAGATCTGATAAAGGAAGTGACTCAAAAGTAAGAATGTATGTTACTTTAGTATGGATTCACAACTATTCAATCAACTAAGTAACATGCTTATTTATTTATTTATTTATTTATTTATTTATATATTTGCATATCTCAGCTTGCACTTTATTCTGTCTTTATTTATAAACAAGCATATTCCTATTTTAAATTGCATTCATGTTAGCCCTCTACGAATAAACAACAAAAGCTAGGGGGAGAAAGTGGCTCAGAAGTAAGATAATAAATGCAAACCATTTGCAGCTACATGATATTTATTAATTTTTATACAAAAGAAGTCAGATAGTGAAGACAGAGCTGATCAGGAAACCACATTGGGGGAGGAGGTAAGAATTACTTAGCTGTAGCTGTAAACTTCAGGTATATTTCTCAAATACATTAATATTTAATAGTGTGTTAAACCAGATAAAAAATATCTGCAATTAATTTAACCCACATGTGCATGCATATTGAGGGTCAATAAAAAGAGCAACAACATGCTGATGATATTTTGTGATATTCCAAATACATTAAATTACCTGAGTCATGTTGCAGATTTGCATAGATGAAGTGAACCAAACCAAGGCCTTTCCAGCACCAGATTTTGATTTTTAATTTCGAAATCTCTAATATGATTTGTGGAGCATGCTATTTGTTAGTTATAATGACAACTTTCTTAAAAGTAATCTTGCAAGGGTGGTATTGTTAGTGAAGATTATTGTGTCTTATAAATTTCTCTGTTATGCTATTTAGAATGAAATATCAAAAAAATCTATCTGCCAAGATTCGAAGGAATTGAATTATAATCCAAGTAGATGTATAAAACGTAATACTATAATATTTAAATGTTTTTCAATTCATATTGTATGATCTTGTTGGTATTGTAGGAAAAAATTGCAGGAAATGTAAGGGATGTATGACAAATGATTGTGAATCATGTGTATATTGCAAAGACATGAAGAAGTTTGGTGGCCCTGGGAAGAAGAAGCGAAAATGTGCCAAAAGGAAGTGCACTGGAGCTACACAAGTAAATATCTTTATTATTATTCCATTTGTGTTCTGAAATAAGGAAATTTATTCATACAGGAATCATTAAACGTGCTGGACCACTATTTAAGTAATCAGTGCCGACAAAGACATTCCATTAAAGGTGATGGAAACTGCTTGTTTAGAAGCATATCCTTCATTCTTTTTGGAACCGAAGCCAATCATACTCAAGTACGATCAGTTCTAGTGAAGTTTGTTGAAATGAATAACAGTTACTTCAAGCCATACTGTTTTCCTTCAACTGTAAAAAGCCACACAAACAAAATGAAAAATAATTGTGTTTGGGGAACTCATGTTGAAATTTTTGCTTTGTCAATGTACTTTAATAAGCCTGTTTTTGTCATTCTGGACAAAGGATATAGCAATTATTACTGGGCAAAGATGTTTTTAAGCCAAAAACCAGACCTGTCATTCCCCACTGACTGCCAACTAAATACTCAAGTTGACATCAATCATTTTGAACTTTGTCATGTCAACAATAATCATTATGATATTTCATTATGTACTGATGGATCACTTCCAAGAGAGCCACCCTATCAAAGTAGTGCATCGTCATCACTTGCTTGTGATACAGTTGTTTTGTAAATGCAGATTTGTCGTTAGTATATACTACTCATTAAAATGTTTATTTCAGTTATTGTTACTCTCTTTGATGCACATTTTTTAATTAAATATCATGTCAAACATTATATCCTGACACATGTAGAATTTATGTGCATAAATATTAAATATAAAGTCTTGATTACTATAGCTAGACATAAAAATATTTCAGTATATTCACTAAAATGATGACAAACTAAATTTCTTTTTGTTGACCAAACAAGAAAGCCCAGCAACATTTATGCATTTTATTATATAATTTTTCGAATTACACCCTATTTAAATTTTTGAATATTTACTGGATTATCGAATAGATTAATAAACAATATAGCTAAAATTATTGGTAGTCCAAAAATTGAAGATATAATTTTAGGGTATAATAATGTTTTGTCACATGCATGAACTGGCAATGAAAAAATTCATTTTAACCACATGATTCTGGGTTTTGCTGCTACACTGCCATAATTTTTGGTAGGGATGAGACTTGATGAGGCTCACTAGCTGTATGCCTAATTTTATAATGTTAGGTGATACATTTGTGTGACTTTATAAAAAGAATGACATTGAAGTCTAAGATTAAAAAAAATGGTACTCTTATAAACAATATGTGTGCTTTTTTGAGTTTGAATTATAGGCTATACTTTTATTGAAAAAAAAAATGTGGCAACTGAATCCATTTGATTGAAAATGACACAGGAAACTAGAATTTCCCTAAGCACAACATAGGGTGTCTAGCCCTATCTGCAACTTTAAGAAGACCAAGGCAGTATGCCCTATCCTGTAAGTCAGGAAATTTCACAGGAAACTAGAATTTCCCTAAGCACAACATAGGGTGTCTAGCCCTATCTGCAACTTTAAGAAGACCAAGGCAGTATGCCCTATCCTGTAAGTCAGGAAATTTTAACCATTCATGAACTGCACAGGCCCTGAAGCATGAAATTCTCATGAACTGCATAAGCATGAAATTCCAGGGGGATATTTTTATTGTTGTGTGTGTGTTAGTGTTATCAAATATTCCAGGAAGCTAAGTAGCCAATCATCAACTTGTAAATAATATATAATTGTGGAAATGCTCATTAGTTGCTAACTATAACATATATATATGTCATGGCACTAAGTAGCTATGTCATTGAAAATGCCTTAGAGTGACACTGAGTAGCCACTCATAAATGAACAGCAAATTCAAGGTAGTAGAGCTTGTAGCAAAGCCATAACATAAGTTATTAACTCATAAATGAACAGCAAATGGAGCAGGGCGGACCGTAATTTGCTGCCAATTGGTGGGACCGAAAATTTCTGAGGGGGACCATATTTGGCAGCCAAAATTGGTCCGGCGGACCGTAATTTGCTGCCAATTTTAGTCATAAATGAACAGCAAATGGCTCTAGCCATGATATATTAGGTAAAATTCAAGGTAGTAGAGCTTGTAGCAAAGCCATAACATAAGTTATTAACTTGTAGCAAAGCCATAACATAAGTTATTAACTCATAAATGAACAGCAAATGGAGCAGGGCGGACCGTAATTTGCTGCCAATTGGTGGGACCGAAAATTTCTGAGGGGGACCATATTTGGCAGCCAAAATTGGTCCGGCGGACCGTAATTTGCTGCCAATTTTAGTCCGAGGGATGATTTTGGGTGGGACTGAATTTCGCGTGACAGTCCACATCCCCTGGTTTAGTTCACAAATGCGCAAGCGCAACACTCTGACATCACAAATACGTCGTCATTGAGATAAGCGCTTCCGCAAACGTCACAACTTACACCGAAAATACTAAAACTCTCACAAAAGCATTTTTATTTCCCTTAATTTTCATGATAGGGGTTTCAAATTCATATGGATTAAAATACAACTATTTAGGTATTTTATATTAAATTCCCAAGACACTTACTTCAAAATTGCAAAATTGCCAGCTTAAAGCATTTGGGGAGTTCAGTTTTTTATAAAAAATGAAATTAAAAATAAGTAAAATAGTATTAAAATATAAAAATTTGGTACAAATCAAATTAATGAGCCATAGATTCAGTCTGCAAAATCTTTAGACACTCGAATTCAATTTACTCTTTTTCTGGCTTAAAAACATCAAAAATATCCTCCATTTATAGGGTCACTTCTTCTATCTATTACCACAGTTGTGACCACAAACCACAATTTTTTAAAACATAATCAATTTCAATATATATTAATTTGTGTGTGTGTGAAGTTTCAGCTTCCTGACATCAATCTGACTGCACATGTATACATTTAAAGAACAATTAACAAAAAACAGAACTTTCTACTCTTTAAGCTGGACGAACTGTACATGTTTATTTCAATTTTCAGCTGGGGGTGGAGGGAGTCATAGGCTAAGAAGTTCAGAATGCAGTGGCTTTTCACTAGTTCAATAACACTTGTGGATTATGAACCAAAATTATTCCTATGATTTTTTTATTCCTAATTAGTATTGCTATTAGTTTGTTGTGGCTATGTGTGTGTGTGTGTGTTTGTGTGCTACAAAATAGAATGGGCTATTACTGGTTGCTCTCTGTAATGTGGTGTGATTTGTGGTTTAGATCACAACTATCAGCTATAACTTGTGGTAGTTTACTTGGTTATGGTGTGCAACTACACATGCTCATTTGGAAGAGACCCTTTGGAAAGTAATGATGTATAGATACGAAACCTTCTGCTCACGCTATTCATTCATGTCTTTGTTCTGTGAAGTAAGCAATGGAAGTGAAACTACTTTTAAGGATGCTTTGAAGTTTGTTATTGATGTCACATATAGATTGGCTCATAGCACATGAATAATGACAACTCTGTTATCAATTGCTCATCAGTTTGTTTGTTTTGAAAGCTCAAAAAGTTGTAGTCATTTAATATAACAGCAGTGATTAATTATTTTGAAAACTGCAGACAATATGTAGGTTTCCTCCCACTCCCTTCCACTGGTTGGTATTGACAAGAATTTGCAATTTTTGTTTGTATTCTGGTGCACACTGACTGATGTGATTAATTTCCTTCTGCTGTGGGAAATATTTCACCTCTAGCTAGCTGGTACATGTTGGGTAAGTGCCTTTAGGTGGTGGTACTGGTCTCCTGTGGTTGGCCAACTCTGGCCAATAGATTAGAAATTGGCTGGTGATCTTTTTAGCTTGGCTCCTCCTCTTACACCACACACACACACACACACACACACACTCACGCACACACACACACTCACGCATACACACACACATAAACTTACACACACACATACACACACCTTGGCTTTGACTTCCTCTTCCATTAAAAGTGGTCATGTGGCCCCCCCCCCCCCCCCCCCCCCCCCCCCCAATTAAAGAAAGGGCACTGAGTGAGTCACATCTTGCAACTGTGTAGGAAAACTGGTCTGCATTATGTAATGCTAGGTAGCTTCTGCTACTGTACCATTTATCCCATTCCTTGCATTGTACTGCACCTTCTGTAGATGAATTGATTCCATTCTATCCTCCCAACACTTATGCCTCTTAAGAACTGCCTGCCTACTAAGATTACTCATGTTATTGATTACCTGAAGTTTAATGTTTGAGTCATTAAACAATCAATTACAAAAATATTTAAAACAATACCTTGGTACTCAATAATTTGCTATTTAATTAGCTCTAACTTTGTCTGCTTTTGGTCAAACCTGCCAACCTCAGATATAAGCTTTTATCATTGCATCTCTTTCAGCTGAAGTTGTGTAGTAAGCTGCCTGGTTTTGTATGTATATTATGTTTGTTTGCATGGTTCATTGAAACTCTGTAATTAATGCACATTGAATACTCAGTTAACTCTTTTTTGTATAATTCTGGTTTTGTTTTTCTATAGGGGTTGGAGTTGCATGGCAGAGTAATTAAATCAACTCCACGTTGATTTTTAATAAATAAATTGTTAATTTGATGCTGAAGAATACTATAAGTCAGTTGGCTTAGTATTTACAAGTGCCAGGCATGAGTGTGAATATGGCTAATCACACAAATGATAAAGGTGTAAAAATGAAATAAATTTATTATGTACTGCATGCATCATACATGATCCAGGTGGGGGGTGGGAGGAACTCACTCCATGGGTGACATGGGGAAAAATGCCCCAAGCAAACTCCTAGATAATTGTCTATTGGAAGAGAGTGGACATAATTCAATGTATCTTGAGTCACAGTTTGATCAGACTTTGTGAGTGTCAAAATGTGTCAATGATTGTATGCCTAGCTGGCACAATTTTCCATATCTCTCCCTCCATTTCCTGCCCCCCCCACATACACATCCAGATGCTATAACACCAGGTAAAGTATTTTAATACAACACTCTGTGTGGTGTTAAGCTTACGCATTGTGCCGAGTTGTATTTGGAACACTTTTCTTAGAAGGTATTAACTCTGGTATTTACAAATATTGATCACACCTCATTCTAATAACAATAACATTATTGATACATAAATAAAATAGATAAAAATGACAATGCGCACAAGCCCCACCAACAGTAAAACTAAAGTGACCAGTTTGAATTAGTAGTAGAAACACGACAATGTTGTGCACTTCTTTTCAAACCCATCACGTTTAAGGCACAGCTGGATGATACATTGACAACAAAACAAGTACCAAATTAACAAGTATAAAATTAAAGCCTTCTATTTCTATAATACACCCATTTTTTTAGTATTCACACAATAGCTTCCGCATTCACACTCAGTTTCATATTTTACAAGAATCAATGCAACAACTGACAAGAATGGTAATCAATCAGACAAGAGGTGAGTGGACATATGATTGCATCACCATTGTGGTTTGAGGTAAGTGATTGGAACTGTGGGCTAGAGGTGAGCCAGTGAACAAATGTAATTGCACTAATAATAACAATGAAGCACCAGCACTATTGAACACTACCTGGCTATTACAATATTATAATCTCCTTCCAAGCAATCTGTTTGCTATTGTAATGAGGCATCAAAATAACTCAAGCAATGAAAATGGTACATGAAAACCTGTCTTCATGAGAGAAGAAGCTAAACAGGCCAGAAACACTCACCGGTATACATTTTCAATGTGAAACTTCACTTCTTCCAACTCAATTAACTTCCCTGAGCATAAAGTGAACTACACCGCTGGCTGCAAGAAATTATTTGCTTACGTGATTATGATGTTATGCTAGGGGGAGTTGCCCATAAAAGCTGGTACCTATGTAGAGTTGAAAGCTTCAAGAGGGCTTAAATCTTCGTCCTGAGTAAGTTTATACCTAAATCAACTGTTAATTGTCAGTAATCTCCAAAATCAGATCATGACAGACAGACAAACAGACAGGACGACTGCTATAACCCTGTTGCGCATGCGCGCTGAGGGTTAATAATAATAATAATACAAGATCACAACACATATCATCAGGATTTAGCCTACTATGTTCCTTAATCATGCACACTGACAACCATGAGAATTCCTGTGCCCACTAACAAGATCTCACTGATTACAATCATAATTATATATTAGGCCATCATCACCTGCTGAATTAATTTTTTTGAATGATATTAGCATGTATGTAGCCTAGTTTAAAAATAAATCCCTAAGCTGAATCTAAAAGCACAGCAAAACAACAGTATTCACAACGTAGTATTTACAAAGGAATACATCACTTCCGTTACATGTACAGCACAGGGGAAAAAGTAGAGCACAAAGCAACTGAGTTTTGTGATGACAAAATTAAAAGCATATGAGAATAATTAGAATAATAATCAGTCTTACATAGGAAAGGGAAGGAGAGAGAGCCCTGGGATTTTGCCATCCCATTACCACAATTCTATGTGTTATGTCCTCAGAAATTTGGAAGTTGTACATTGCCAAATTTTGAATTTTATGAGGAATAAAATTATACAACCCTGCAGTATGGAAAACTGATCTACATGAAATATACACTTCCCTAAAGGCCCATGCATCAAAGTAGTGTGGCTCAATCAATGTGTAGGGCCAGAGTGGAGGGGGGGGGGGGATTTGGCTTTGTTATGTACACTTGTGGTAAGATACCCACTCATTTCACTGGAAGGCTGCCTAGGAGCCTACCAAAAAATGTTAACTAACCACTTCATCCCAAATTGTTGGCTCTGGACTATGGCCTCAGGTGGAGGAAGCACAGAAGCCAGAATTTCGTCCACCGCTTCTTCAGCTCATTGTTCACTGTACCAATTTCATTTCACTTATGTGACAGCACGCTCTATAGCCTCTTAGTGTTTCTGCATGGTCCAGACAGCATGACACCAAGGAAAATTTCAAGTATCCAAAAGCATGGAAAAAGTACAAGTACAGTGGAACCTTACTTAACGGCCACCTGTCTTAAGCGGCCACTTGGAATGGTCCAGATCGCACGACTATTGCTTTTAGTACTACAGAAACCCCTGCAATACGGCCACCTCTCTACTCCGTATTACGGCCACTAATACTGTTAACAGCGGGACCTGCTTACAACGGACAGTTAGCTCCACCCCCAACACACCCTTCGGTATTTCATATAGTGCATTCATTCAATAACAATAACACAATGAAAACTACAACAATCCATCAGAACGCTGCTGTCCACAATAATTTTTAGTCTTTCTATATACAAGGACGATCCAAAGAAGTGGTACTTGCATGGAATCTCCAACCCGTAGCCAGCTCCACGATTCACTCTGTTTCCTGTCACCTCAGCCAAAACGCTGACATAATAGGAGCTAAGTTGAAGGGTACATGACCGACTATCACTAGCATTGATTATCGCTACAGCATTGATGTCCTCCTGGTTGGTTGGATCTCGCTCCAAACGTAGCACCTCCCCTACCCAGGGCTCCCATTGCGCTCTATAAGCATGATAGCCACGTATGAACGATTCAAAACTGAAGCTAACAACCTCTGTCTGGCTATGGGCTGGCTAGTCATCGCTCCTGTTGAGGGAGCTTGACCACATAGTCGACCCTTTACTCTCTATGGGTTGCCTGTTGTGCTGCTAAATCCATACTTCTGGAAGGAGCCATGTCTTCGACAAAGAAAGCGAGAAATGCTCCTTAGCTTGAAGAAGAAATATGAATTGATTGAAATGAGGAAGAAGAACCCACACATAACTAGCAGGATTCTGGCTGATAAGTTCAATTGTGGAAAGACACAAGTTAACACTATTTTAGCCCATCAAGATAACAGAGAGCAATATGAATCCAATATTTCAAATGATAGTGTTGTGCTAGGCAAAAGATCCCGTACTTGTGAGTTTGGTGAAATCAATGAATTGCTTTACAAATGGTATTCTATTGCCACTGCCAGAAATATTTATCCTTCCGGTCCACAGTTGTGTGAGAAGGCAAGGTTAATTGCTGAGCAATTGTCTTTCCATAATTTTAAAGCTTCCAATGGGTGGCTAGACTGTTGGAAAAAGCGATATGATGTTCACAGAATGAAAGTTTGTGGTGAATCTGGTGATGTGTCTGGAGAAACTGTAGATTCTTGGAAGGAACAACTTCTCGAGTTAGTTCATGGGTATTCAGCTGAAAACATCTGGAATCTTGATGAAACAGGATGCTTCTGGCGTGCTCTACCCGAGTATGGTTTTGGAAAGAAGGGGTCTCACTCAGTGTAAAGGAGGAAAAAAGGCAAAACAACGCTTTACTATTTGCTTTATAGCTAATGCTGCTGGTGGTAAAGAAGTTGCCTGTGTAATTTGGAAATAAAAAAAACCTAGGTGTTTTAAAGGAATTGATGTATCAAAGCTTCCAGTACAATATTTCAGTCAACCAATGCATGGATGACCGGCGAAATATTAGACGAGTTGCTTTCGCAAGTTAATCGCCGTTTGTCATCTTCCTCTAGATATATTGTTCTTCTCATGGACAATGCTGGATGTCATCCTCACGAGCTGAAGGAAAAATACTCTAATATTAAGATCATTTTTCTCCCTCCAAACACTACATCGCATCTACAGCCACTAGATTTAGGTATTATACATAATTTTAAAGTGTTTTATCGAAAGCTTTTCTAAGATTTGTGCTTTCAAAGATTGACCAAACCACAGAAACAGCATCCCAACTAGTACAATCAGTCAATGTTCCTCAGGCCATTCGTTGGGTAGCTCAAGCCCTGGGATTCAGTAAAGGAAGAAACGGTCATGAAATGCTTCCGGAAAGCAGGAGTTACTCGTACTGATTTATCTGTTGTTGGCCGCCAGTTTGAAAATGAAGACCCGTTTGCTGATATGGAAGAACAAGGCTAATCAAATTTCTCAGACAGAAATGTGCTGTGGAATGGAGGAGTATATCAGTGGAGAAGGTGACATGTCCATTTGTATGGAACATGGTGGTGACTGGGAGGACAGGTTTTATGCTGACCTTAATGCAAGTTCTGCTTCTCTTCCACAAGTAACTAATGAGGAAGAAGAAGAATTTGACTTGGAACCACCTCCACCTAAGATAACAAAATACGAGGATTAAATAGCTGCTCTAGAAGATGTTAGAGTGTTTATGGATAATAAAGGGCATCCTGAAGAAGCAACACGACTTACATTCACAGTAGATAAGCTGATTCAGCTTCATACTGCTAGCTTTTGTCATGGTAGACAGAGCACTCACAGTGTCATCACTGTTGTTTCATTTATATTTTATTCACCTCCTTGTAATTCATCACGCATTATTGTTCATTATAATATTAAATTATTAACTTTACAATAGTCTTGATGGGTTACTCTAGATGATTTAAATGTATAGTGTTAGCTGTTTCTTACACATAATCAGCATTATACTTCTGTATTGTATCAAAGTCTCATGTATGACAGGTTAAAATGTTTTTAATTTCTATATCGTATGGTGATATAAATATCGTAATAAAGCTTTAACGGAGTAAATTTTAGCTCACTTTATCTACATTGAACTTAATTTCACTAGTGCTAGAATTACCACCACTAGTTTTGCTATGCATGATATAGCTAGCTACTAGCAATAAGTCAGTCAGCTCAGTCACATATGCACTTGGAAGACTGATTGCTTGGTCAAATTGGTATGGCTGGTAAGTATAGTATTGTTTCACATAATTTCAGTAACATGGATGTGGCACTGTAGCCACATGCATCCATGTGAATTACATATGTGCACATATAAAATAGATTACACCACTCTTGATACATTAATAGACTGTTAATGCATAATGCGGTACTGAGGTTGCATTATATGCAATAAAAGTCCTCGTGTTGTCTGCAACTCTAACTAAGCAGCATGGCTTGCAGAGTTAAAAAAAAAGTTTGCAGGCATTTGGAATAGCTACATACTACTGAAACAGGTAGCTAGCTACTCACCCTGTAGTTGAGGCATGATGCAAAAACATTAATATTTTTTGGCACACAATGAATGTGGCATTAATGGTACTGATAAAGTATGCTTGTTATTTAAAAATAAACTCTACTGCAAATTTTTTTGAGGAGAGTTGTCCATCAAGTTATAATGAATGGAACATTTGGTAAAGGGTTTTGCTACTTAACACATTTAGTAATGATAAAATTATTGGGTAAACATCGTCAATATTCAATTATTCAATTACTTAAAAAAATTGAAAATTGATAAGTACAGCAGCTTTTTCTTCAAACTTGTAGAAGTGATTTATTAATTTCTCAATGGCCCAAATGTTCACTCACCTGCAAGCCATGCTGCTTAGTTAGAGTTGCAGACAGCACGAGGACTTTTATTGCATATAATGCAACCTGTACCGCATTATGCATTAACAGTCTATTAATGTATCAAGAGTGGTGTAATCTATTTTATAAGTGCACATATGTAATTCACATGGATGCATGTGGCTACAGTGCCACATCCATGTTACTGAAATTATGTGAAACAATACTATACTTACCAGCCATACCAATTTGACCAAGCAATCAGTCTTCCAAGTGCATATGTGACTGAGCTGACTGACTTATTGCTAGTAGCTAGCTATATCATGCGTAGCAAAACTAGTGGTAGTAATTCTAGCACTAGTGAAATTAAGTTCAATGTAGATAAAGTGAGCTAAAATTTACTCCGTTAAAGCTTTATTACGATATTTATATCACCATACGATATAGAAATTAAAAACATTTTAACCTGTCATACATGAGACTTTGATACAATACAGAAGTATAATGCTGATATTGTGTAAGAAACAGCTAACACTATACATTTAAATCATCTAGAGTAACCCATCAAGACTATTGTAAAGTTAATAATTTAATATTATAATGAACAATAATACGTGATGAATTACAAGGAGGTGAATAAAATATAAATGAAACAACAGTGATGACACTGTAAGTGAATTCCACTCAAGTGAATCTTACTGGGGACAAAGTTCAGTCCTGCAGATCAAGACAGGAGGGTTGTTTACAGAATAATAGTTGTATGCAAATGGTAGTTAAAATTTTGTCTCATACGGTAGAACCTCTCTATAATGGCCAACACCGTGAATACAATTTTGGCCTTTATAGAAAGGTGGCCTTATTTCAAAGGTTTTCAATAATATGAATAAATTATGATAATAGTGTCGAATAAATATGATAATAGTGTCGAATAAATGTGATAATAGTGTCAAATAAATATGATAATAGTGTCGAATAAATAATGACAATGGTTAGGTGTTACTACTGTTTGCTGTAAAGTTTGGTTATAAAAATCATATATCACAAGGCTGAAAGAACTCTTGTAGAGTGCTCTGTCTACCATGACAAAAGCTAGCAGTATGAAGCTGAATCAGCTTATCTACCGTGAATGTAAGTCGTGTTGCTTCTTCAGGATGCCCTTTATTATCCATAAACACTCTAACATCTTCTAGAGCAGCTATTACATCCTCGTATTTTGTTATCTTAGGTGGAGGTGGTTCCAAGTCAAATTCTTCTTCTTCCTCATTAGTTACTTGTGGAAGAGAAGCAGAACTTGCATTAAGGTCAGCATAAAACCTGTCCTCCCAGTCATCACCATGTTCCATACAAATGGACATGTCACCTTCTCCACTGATATACTCCTCCATTCCACAGCACATTTCTGTCTGAGAAAATTGATTAGCCTTGTTCTTCCATATCAGCAAACGGGTCTTCATTTTCAAACTGGCGGCCAAAAACAGAGAAATCAGTACGAGTAACTCCTGCTTTCCGGAAGCATTTCATGACCGTTTCTTCCTTTACTGAATCCCAGGCTTGAGCTACCCAACGAATGGCCTGAAGAACATTGACTGATTGTACTAGTTGGGATGCTGTTTCTGTGGTTTGGTCAATCTTTGAAAGCACAAATCTTAGAAAAAGCTTTCGATAAAACACTTTAAAATTATGTATAATACCTAAATCTAGTGGCTGTAGATGCGATGTAGTGTTTGGAGGGAGAAAAATGATCTTAATATTAGAGTATTTTTCCTTCAGCTCGTGAGGATGACATCCAGCATTGTCCATGAGAAGAACAATATATCTAGAGGAAAATGACAAACGGCGATTAACTTGCGAAAGCAACTCGTCTAATATTTCGCCGGTCATCCATGCATTGGGTTGACTGAAATATTGTACTGGAAGCTTTGATACATCAATTCCTTTAAAACACCTAGGTTTTTTTTATTTCCAAATTGCAGCACAACAGGCAACCCATAGAGAGTAAAGGGTCGACTGTGTGGTCAAGCTCCACCCACCGCTATCTCAACAGGAGCGATGACTAGCCAGCCCATAGCCAGACAGAGGTTGTTAGCTTCAGTTTTGAATCGTTCATACGTGGCTATCATGCTTATAGAGCGCAATGGGAGCCCTGGTAGGGGAGGTGCTACGTTTGGAGCGAGATCCAACCAACCAGGAGGACATCAATGCTGTAGCGATAATCAATGCTAGTGGAATAGTCGGTCACGTACCCTTCAACTTAGCTCCTATTATGTCAGCGTTTCTGAGGAGGCCTATAAACAAGGGAATGGCTGAGGTGACAGGAAACAGAGTGAATCGTGGAGCTGGCTACGGGTTGGATTTCATGCAAGTACCACTTCTTTGGATCGTCCTTGTATATAGAAAGACTAAAAATTATTGTGGACAAGCAGCGTTCTGATGGATTGTTGTAGTTTTCATTGTGTTATTGTTATTGAATGAATGCATGTTGTATATGAAATACCGAAGGGTGTGTTGGGGGTGGAGCTAACTGTCCGTTGTAAGCAGGTCCTGCTGTTAACAGTATTTAGTGGCCGTAATACGGAGTGCGGTCTGGACCAATCCAAGTGGGCTTAAGGGTGGAGACCCATACTTTTTCCATGCTTTTGGATACTTGAAATTTTCCTTGGTGTCATGCTGTCTGGACCATGCAGAAACACTAAGAGGCTATGGAGCGTGCTGTCACATAAGTGAAATGAAATTAATACAGTGAACAATGAGCTGAAGAAGCGGTGGACGAAATTCTGGCTTCTGTGCGTCCTCCACCTGCGGCCATACCAGAGTTTAGTCTGGCATAGCCAGACCCTTTACTTAACTGCTTGCTTGGTGGCTAGTCCAGAGCCAACAATTTGGGATGAAATGGTTAGTTAACATTTTTTGGTAGGCTCCTAGGCAGCCTTCCAGTGAAATGGGTGGGTATCTTACCACAAGTGTACATAACAAAGCCAAAGCCCCCCCCCCCCCTCCTCCACTCTGGCCCTACACATTGATTGAGCCACACTACTTTGATGCATGGGCTTTGAGGGAAGTGTATATTTCATGTAGATCAGTTTTCCATACTGCAGGGTTGTATAATTTTATTCCTCATAAAATTCAAAATTTGGCAATGTACAACTTCCAAAATTCTGAGGACATAACACTTAGGATTGTGGTAATGGGATGGCAAAATCCCAGGGCTCTCTCTCCTTCCCTTTCCTATGTACTGATTATTATTCTAATTATTCTCATATGCTTTTAATTTTGTCATCACAAAACTCAGTTGCTTTGTGCTGTACTTTTTTCCCTGTGCTGTACATGTAACAGAAGTGATGTATTCCTTTGTAAATACTACGTTGTGAATACTGTTGTTTTGCTGTGCTTTTAGATTCAGCTTAGGGATTTATTTTTAAACTAGGCTACATACATGCTATTATCATTCAAAAAAATTAATTCAGCAGGTGATGATGGCCTAATATATAATTATGATTGTAATCAGTGAGATCTTGTTAGTGGGCACAGGAATTCTCATGGTTGTCAGTGTGCATGATTAAAGAACATAGTAGGCTAAATCCTGAAGATATGTGTTGTAATCTTGTATTATTATTATTATTAACCCTCAGCGCGCATGCGCAACAGGGTTATAGCAGTCGTCCTGTCTGTTTGTCTGTCTGTCATGATCTGATTTTGGAGATTACTGACAATTAACAGTTGATTTAAGTATGAACTTACTCAGGACGAAGATTTAAGACCTCTTGAAGCTTTCAACTCTACATAGTACCAGCTTTTATGGGCAACTCTCCCTAGCATAACATCATAATCATGTAAGCAAATAATTTCTTGCAGCCAGCGGTGTAGTTCACTTTATGCTCAGGGAAGTTAATTGAGTTGGAAGAAGTGAAGTTTCACATTGAAAATGTATACCGGTGAGTGTTTCTGGCCTGTTTAGCTTCTTCTCTTATGAAGACAGGTTTTCATGTACCATTTTCATTGCTTGAGTTATTTTGATGCCTCATTACAATAGCAAACAGATTGCTTGGAAGGAGATTATAATATTGTAATAGCCAGGTAGTGTTCAATAGTGCTGGTGCTTCATTGTTATTATTAGTGCAATTACATTTGTTCACTGGCTCACCTCTAGCCCACAGTTCCAATCACTTACCTCAAACCACAATGGTGATGCAATCATATGTCCACTCACCTCTTGTCTGATTGATTACCATTCTTGTCAGTTGTTGCATTGATTCTTGTAAAATATGAAACTGAGTGTGAATGCGGAATCCAGCTTAGCTATTGCGTGAATACATTAAAAAAAATTGGGTGTATTATAGAAATAGAAGGCTTTATATTTATAGTGTTATAGTAATTTAGTAACTGGGTATGACTGATTGACCGATCTAATCCTTGTTGCAATCTTTTTGAGTTGTCCAAAAGTTCATGTTCGTTTAAGTTGGGCCTAGAATGGAGTATTTAAAGAGTGCATTATTTTATACTTGTTAATTTGGTACTTGTTTTGTTGTCAATGTATCCAGCTGTGCCTTAAACGCGATGGGTTTGAAAAGAAGTGCACAACATTATCGTGTTTCTACTACTAATTGGAAAGATAGCTTCAAAACTGGTCACTTTAGTTTTACTGTTGGTGGGGCTTGTGCGCATTGTCATTTTTATCTATTTTATTTATGTATCAATAATTTTATTGTTATTAGAATGAGGTGTGATCAATATTTGTGACCGTCTACAGGAAAACCAGGCACAACGCGGCACCCTTCAAATTTTTTTTGTGTGCACTTACAGAGTTGTCGGCGTCCAAATATTGAGCTCTCCAAGTTTTATCGTCGTAGCTTAAGTCGTTCCCACTATAATAGACCTAACCGTTCCCTTCCGTCGGCTTGAAACATTACAATTTTAAGAAATCGATTGACCTTTTCTCGATATTTACGCACGCCGCGTTGTGCCCGGTTTTCCCGTAGACGGTCACATTTGTAAATACCATAGTTAATACCTTCTAAGAAAAGTGTTCCAAATACAACTCGGCACAATGTGTAAGCTTAACACCACACAGAGTGTTATATTAAAATACTTTACCTGGTGTTATAGCATCTGGATGTGTATGTGGGGGGGGGGCAGGAAATGGAGGGAGAGATATGGAAAATTGTGCCAGCTAGGCATACAATCATTGACACATTTTGACACTCACAAAGTCTGATCAAACTGTGACTCAAGATACATTGAATTATGTCCGCTCTCTTCCAATAGACAATTATCTAGGAGTTTGCTTGGGGCACTTTTTCCCCATGTCGTCACCCATGGAGTGAGTTCCCCCCACCCCCCACCTGGATCATGTATGATGCATGCAGTACATAATAAATTTATTTCATTTTTACACCTTTATCATTTGTGTGATTAGCCATATTCACACTCATGCCTGGCACTTGTAAATACTAAGCCAACTGACTTATAGTATTCTCCAGCATCAAATTAACAATTTATTTATTAAAAATCAACATGTAGTTGATTTAATTACTCTGCCATGCAACCCCAACCCCTATAGAAAAACAAAACCAGAATTACACAAAAAAGAGTTAACTGTGTATTCAATGTGCATTAATTACAGAGTTTCAATGAACCATACAAACAAACATATTATACATACAAAACCAGGCAGCTTACTACACAACTTCAGCTGAAAGAGATGCAATGATAAAAGCTTATATCTGAGGTTGGCAGGTTTGACCAAAAGCAGAGGAAGCTAGAGCTAATTAAATAACAAATTATTGAGTGCCAAGGTATTGTTATAAATATTTTTGTAATTGATTCCTCCATGGTGCCCTAACTGTTTAATGACTCAAACATTAAACATCAGGTAATTAATAACATGAGTAATTTTAGTAGGCAGGCAGTTCTTAAGAGCCACAAGTGTTGGGAGGATAGAATGAAACCAATTCATCTACAGAAGGTGCAGTACAATGCAAGGAATGGGACGGATGGTTTAGGAGCAGAGGAGGCCTAGCAGTACATAATGCAGACCAGTTCCTACACAGTTGCAAGATGTGACTCATCCTCAGTGCCCTTTCTTTACATTGGGAGGGCCACATGACCACTTTTAATGGCAGTGGAAGTCAAACCAAGGTGTGTGTATGTGTGTGTGTAAGTTTATGTGTGTGTGTGCATATTTGTGTGTGTGTGTGTGTGTGTGTGTGTGTGTGTGTGTGTGTGTGTGGTGTAAGAGGAGGAGCCAAGCTAAAAAGATCACCAGCCAATTTCTAATCTATTGGCCAGAGTTGGCCAACCACAGGAGACCAGTACCACCACCTTAAAGGCACTTACCCAACATGTACCAGCTAGCTAGAGGTGAAATATTTCCCACAGCAGAAGGAAATTAATCACATCAGTCATAACAAAAAAGTAAGTCAACATAAAGAGGACATTAAAGATTAGACACAGTCCAACCAATACTTTCACACATTCTGCACACACTGCTGTCATTTATTGTTGTAGGAACGTCAGAATATGTACACTATTTCCAAGTAATGAGACGGCCTCATAGAAGGCATGCGGTAAAACTAAACATCTTTACAAACAGAAACCATAATGATCGTGTCAAGAACTTTACACATTTTTAGGTGTAGAAAGAAGAACTAAACATTCAAACAAATAACCAGACTTTGGTTTATTAAGGTCCAGATATGCTGGATATTTTTCTGTGCTCTTACTTGTATAACTTTTCGTATATGATGGAATTATTTTTGACGGCCATAGATACGAAGCCTACAATCTTTCCACTGAAACCATCGATGGCACACACATGTGTCACTCCATACATAATTAACTTTTCATTTTGGTCAATATGAAGCTTTTCGCCAAAATATGTAGCAGTGTATGGAATAGGATTGACTTGACGATGCACAGTGTTTCTCCTGCAGGAATGATGATATGGATGAACACGCTGAAGTGCCAAACCCACACGATTCTGAGAGGCTCTAAATCCTTGACTAGCAAGGAATCCAGTCATCATCTTTCGACCATATGTCGGGCCAACCTATGATTTATTAAATCATTTTTTAATATTATTTCTGTACTAAGCAAAATGGAAACATTACAGATGTCATCATGTGTATGTCAATGTGTAGTTGATTGTGTATGTGGTTGTTGGCGTTTGTGCATACATGTGTGAGTATATTTGCAGTGTGTATACATGTGTGAAGTAGCCCTCAATTTTGTTTCTATAGCTGGCAGTATGAGGAAGATAAAGGAAGGCAAAGAGAAAGCATTGTTTGTCTTTCGTCTTTATGTAAAACAACACACATAAAAATACTTACTAAAATACTACTCATATTGTTCACTTGCTCCGTTCAATTGATAATACACATATATAATGATAAAGGTTAGAGTGAATATGCCGCATTTAGGAATATTACGCTTGGATGCTATTCGAGGCCAAAAATGTTTAAATGTAGGCATTTATGATATTCAAATCTAACTGTTACAGAATGTAGCAACTGTTAAAACCTACAGAAACTAACAAAAAAAACAAAAAACTTCATGATGACAAAGCTTAGAGCATAGCAAAAAGCATATGATTTTATCAATTTCTGAATGGTGCAGAGCATGAAACTACTGGAATAGATTCAAATTAGAGACCAATCACTAATGTCCTATAAGTGTCTGGTTCATCCAAAAACTTTTAAATCGTAATAGAGCAAGTGTTGCCTCACCATTGTCAGTAGTAATGGTAGTAGTAGTAATAACATTGATAGAAACATTTAAAATCTTCAGTGAAAAGTGACTTACTATTCCTGCTCCATAAGCCACTAAGACATTCAAAACCTCGTCACTGCACCTTGTAGTGCTATGTAGGTTGTGTTTAGCACAAAAACGCTTCAAACTCCTCACACTAATCCCCCTCACACCAGGAAAGGCAATTCTAAGCTCTTCCACTATTGCTTTACGGGTATAACCATTCTTCAATCGGGTGTTCACAAACGGCAACACATTCAAGTTTTCTAGAGCAGACATCGCAGCGTCCTAATTTACACTCAGGGCCACCTCCTACTTAAAAACCCTCATGTGATGTGGCGTAATTTTTCTTCCGCACGGTGCCGCTATATATTCCCCGCCCGCGCGACAACGAAGAGAGACACCCGCCCGCGTGTGTGTCTCACAGTTCGTCCGCTTCGCGCAGACTAGGTGTTTTTCTTCGGAGGGATTATAGGAGTACTTCGTCTGTGACTTTTCTCCCATAGAATGTCAGACACAGTGGAATTGAAGTACGACGGTCGTACGAATTGTCTCCAGCTCAACTACGGACCACTAATATCGGGCTTGTATTTGGAGTATATTCTAAGTTGTATGTGGCGGACTCTTCTTATAACCGTGTTTCTACGAATACTAATGTTGTTTGACAGTTGGATCCTAAAACCATTTGGTTGAAAGACGTTGGCGGTAGATGCTACTTTCCTGAAGGGGAAGAGTTCAAGTATGGAGATATGGAGGAGCACACTTACTCGCTCTTTGTAGAAGGATGGCCTCATACAAACGTTGAAAAGTAAAAAAAAAATTGTTTGAAGCGGATAGCTTGCTGCTACTTTGTGTTAGTATTGTACAAACCATGAATTCATAGATTTGTGTGTTGGTTATTAGAGTCCCGCTAACATTTGTATCCAACCCTAGTGGGGATCAAGCTGGTTCTGGTTCCAGTAGCACACCGTGCAGATCAATCAAAGGCCTTGGAAATAAAATGTATAATTGCTGTACCATAAAAGTGGTTAGAGCAAAGAAGGAGATTAGTACAGGAGGAAAAATAGAATTCTATCCATATGAAGCTACATATTTGGACCTTAAGCCATCAACTGCCAATGCCTCATTTATTAGGTCTGAAATTCAAAAGATATGGGGGGCAGAATACATTATTGTATCTAACTATGGCTTAGAGATAGTAGATACTTCTGCTACTAAAGGTATGTTAGAGTTTTTGAAGTAGTTTTTTTTTATTATTGTGTGTGTATATTGGCTTAGTAGCCATTGTTAGGTATATTACAATCTACTCAAATTAATTACAATTCAGTTATTCTTTGAAGCAATTGTTTTTGTTCTATAGATTCATGCAAACTCAGAAATGTCTATTATATAGCTACAGGGGGAGTGTATAGTACTTGGCTAATAGTAGAGCAAGACAATCATTTGATAGGCACATATGTTGATTTCCAAATTACAACACTTGTGTGATATTGCTATCCTTTTCAAGAAAGGAATTTTGATTGCAGGCATCAAGTTTTGGAAGGTGGGGAGCAGAAAAATATTTGCCATTTCCACTGAAGTACCTCAGGCCAAGAAGCGTAGATGCTCCAACGCAGATGAAGACTCTCTTCTTAATGAAAAACTTAACTCATTAGATTCAAAGGTTTCTAAAATATTGAAGGTTGCTCCATATTACAAAGTACCCTTGGGTTTGTTAGCCCAACTGCATGACACATTCAAATGTAACATATGCAAATATTCACCATTAATCCCTCCAGCTATATTTGCCGATGCTGTAAGCGAATTCTTGGGTGCATGGAGTGTACGGACAAGTGGTACATTGGGGAGGATGGAAGGAGAGACTGTCCCCTTTGCAGGTCTGATCGGGGTTATTTTGATACTTCAAAGATTCTGGGCTTGGACGATTTTTTGATAACTATTAGAGATCTACTTCAAGTACCTGATGAGCGGTCCAAAGATTAAAGTACAGATATGGATTAACTGATGTTTTCTTGTCTATTTTATAATTGATATGAACATAGACTAATGAATTGAAAATGAAGTACACTGCTGAACATTGCATGCACAGTATCTTAGGAATATCGTCATTAATTTTAATAGCGATTGAGGGAAGGGTATGTGTGTTTGGATTGTTAGGGCGAGTGTTTGTGCTTGGTGTTTGTGTCTGTCCGTAATGACGAAGGCAAAGTGTGCGTATCATGAATAGTAGATAAGCTAGGACTAGTTTGTAAAGCATCGCCACATTCTGTAGAAAAGGCGATTTTGAAGCAAAGACTATACTGTAGCTACGGGTGGAATCAGTGAGGAAAGAGGGCGAATGTTTCAGAAGTTTTACAAAGCCTACCTCCACAATCCCAATAAAAGGACTGCAAACCCGACAGATTAAGGAAAAGAAGGGATTCCAAGATACATGAAGAGAGAAAAGAAGGATAAGAAAAACACTACTTTTTTTTTTGCTTCAAATTGCAACAATAACCATATGTAATAATAGATTGAGCCTTTCTGAAATGTGAAAAAATCTTAGTTGTTGCTGGGAATCGAACAGTACTACTCAGTATAAAGATAAAAAGGAGAGAGTATTGGTTCACATTGTCCTGGTGGCTAAAGCCAGAAGTGCTGGCCAGATTCCCAGGTGACAACTAAGATTTCTTTTCACATTTTTCCTTTGCTTCTCTTTAGTTTTTATGAAGAATTAGACAATAATAATAATAATATTAATTATGAAAAGTCAATGGATGGGTTGGCACAATCTAAACTGGTTGAGGCATTCCCTCCTGTATTACCACACTGACAACTGTTGTAAGAGGTAGCTAGTAGGGCTGGTTTGTATAATACTTGCAGCACCTGAATAACTGGTAGCCTCTAATTTCCAGATTACAAGGGAAGCTACACTTAATGTACTCATTTAATCTGGCAATGATAAAACATCAATAGGGGGGGGGGGGTGATACTGCAAGATATTTCGCTCATCAGGCTTTATTTTCACTCCCCTCTGGCTCCATAAATTTGTAGTAGTGCTGTGTAGTCTATTGCTGGAACTGATCATGAATCAAACAAGATTTTAATATTAAGTTGCAAACTATTTTATGCTGCTAAGTTGACCAATGCTGTAATGAACAGCCATTGTTTGTAAGAAACATTGAGTGCACGCAAGTTACTGTGAAATAATTAGCTTGCTCTTAAAATGTTTCAGCCACATAACTGACTCATGTAATACGATATCATATATAAATGTATTAGCTACTAATGACAATGGAGTAGATAAACAGCTATATTGTCAGATACAGCCATATTGATAATAGCTACTGAACCTAGTACAACAATTTTAACAAAAAGTCATTCTCATGCATAAAATATATATTTCTCCCGTGTTAAATAACTATAGCAGAAAACCATGAACAAAATTTCAATCACTGTAGCGAAATATAATAAATAGCTATAATTTTTTTCATTGTAGCTAATCCACATGATATCTATTACATATGGAGTCTTTAACAAAAAGTCGTTCTCATGCATAAAATATATATTTCTCCCATGTTAAATAACTATAGCAGAAAACCATGAACAAAATTTCAATCACTGTAGCGAAATATAATAAATAGCTATAATTTTTTTCATTGTAGCTAATCCACATGGTATCTATTACATGTGGAGTCTTTTTTCTCAAAACTTGAAATAGGCAGGTATATAACTACATAAGAATGCCTGGATTGAGAACAATTGTTTTCAGTTCAGTTAGAAATCTAAGGTTGCTTGCTTAAAGGTGATAAACAATAAATTATTTAATTACTGATGGCAATTGTAAGGTAGGTGGTAAAGGGTTTTCAACACAGGTAAACTAAAAAAAAAAAGCATTAGGTAATGGTCATCAATTTTCAATTTTTCAAATTATTAAAGGTTTAAAATAATAGAAAAAGTGATAAAAGTAAAAATGAATAAATTAAAATAGGTGACTTTGTAATAAGTTGTAAGTATTCATTTTATTGATATCTCAATGGCCCAAATGTTCACTCACCCTGCAGCTTACGGATTACATTGCGGCAATCTAATTCAAAAGAATAACTAATTCAATTTCTCTACATGATAAAAGTAAAGATTGACAAACCTAAGAATTCTATCTTGTGAGGGTAAAAGTGGCATATATACATTAACACACACATAATGAACTAAATATATGCTTGTGTACGAATGGTGAATGAGCCAATAGTTGTTGCAAATGAATTGCAACTGGATTTATAATTCAAGTCTGATATAGTACTAGTATACTAAAATGGCTTGATTTATCTGAATCTAACGCTCCAGCTCCTGCTCGTGAATCCTGCACTATTAACTGGTTATTTTTCAGAAAGTGTAAACATAATAGCTATAGCCATAAACAATTCATTTTAGTTAACTGCTACAAATACACTTTTATTGCAAGAGTCATTACTGACAGCAGCTTCTACAGTACAGTTCTTACAATATACAATAATATTAACTCTTTAAATAAGCCCAGTTTTATTTCTGGTGGTAATAGGAAACAGTTGTCAACTATGACTGATAAAATGTGCATTTGAGCAGATACATTATGTATATCAAATCATAGTGAAAAGTTGAAACTACTCAAGTCAAACAACTATTTATCTGATTAAAAAAGCCTTTTGCATCTGTTTCAGAGACTAGTACCAAACAGGCACACATATCTATTTGTTTATGGATGACACAAATTTTCAATTATTCATCCCATTATTATTGCTTGCTTCACTCACTTGCAAATAAAATATCCAAGCAATTATTCAGTTATAATAATGTCATGCTAACTTCACTCTCCATTAAGTACAGTTCTATTTATATATATAATTATTATATATTATATATAATTATATATAATTATAATACTTATTACATGAGTCAGAGTATGATATGGCGAGATATTTCATGAACAGACTAATTTATTTTCAAGAGCCAGAGGGAGTGAAAATAAAGCCTGAGAGTGAAATGTCTTCCATTACACTCGGACAAGTGTAATAAGAGGTTTATTCCACACTAGATATCTTCATTACAGTAGTTAATACTAGAGGTAGGGTAACTCACAGCATAAAGTTTGTTGTAGGAGCTACCCACACCCCCACACCCCCAGCTGATATTTTAGCAGCCAACCAACCGATTTCCCACTTCAATCAATTTTTTATTCTTATTCCGTTCAATAAGCTTCAATTTATCATATCTTTGATGGGAATTAACATCCAGAAAATTAGTTCAATGAACAATCAAAACTTATTATGATTAGAGTCGAAAAGGTCAATGAACACTAGACATAATAGTAGCTGCATGTGATATACTAGATACTTGATGACAGAAAATTCCAGTTTTTGCCCTGTTCTTCTTTACTTACCACGTATTCTTCCTTCATCTCTTTAGTATCCACTAGAGTATGCCACCATCGACCCCGTTTCACTAAATGTTTTTCTTCATTCATTTTCTCACTCACCATACTTTTTCTTCAATCTGTCTTTTTCATTTCCACATCGACATCAGTTTTTTCCTCATTCACCACTCATACTGCTTCATACACTAAATACATTCCTCTATCTCCTCATGCATAACCCCTTTCACTTTTAGTGACTTTTTTTATAGTAACTAAAACTTGATAGATAATGGCATACTTTTTAGCTGTGGGAAGTAATTTTTAAACAATAGCTTATATTTCCGCAACAATTGGTGGATATCACTTGTTATATATTTTTGGGTTATAATTTTACACTAAAATGCCTTGAATTGATTATTTTATTCTCTGTCCCAAGGAAAAAGTGTTATCGAGTTTTGTTACATATCAGCTAGATTATAGAGTATAGAGAACGTAACAAATGAATATGACTCTAAACTTTGCAATATTTGAATGTCCTTTCATAATACTTTAGTTATGATGATAAATAACAACATAAAACCTTTTTAACATTACAGTATATCATGAAACATGAAATACAAATCACTACCAATTTTATAAGTAACTTTTATGAATACATTATCATTTGACACATTATAAGTGTACAATGATATAAAAATGTAATACGTAAAACATTGTACAAATTATTAACTGTTTTTTAATACTGTCATTGTTACAAAAACTACAGGCTATGTTTTGATTACTAAATACTATCTTGCAATAATTACAGTCTTTCAACCAAAATCAAGTACAAATGTCAAATAGCTTCATAAACACCAGCAGCTTCAGTGTTTGCTCTATCAGTTGCAGATGCTTTAGCTTTTATGACTGTTTCGTATGCCTGACATTCCACCATATGAACATCAGAGGAATCTCTACTTTTTTCATCATTAGATTTGCTTTTTGTAAAAATATTCTTGGACTGTTTTGATTGATGAAATCTAATAAATAAGTTAGCAAATTACTTCACAAAAAAAATTAAAAATTTTTTTTTCATTTAAAAAAAATTATAACATGTGAATTCATGTGTATTGCAAAAAAAACAACTCACTTCACGATGAATAGTATATTCAGAATAATACTTGCAGCAGTGACAAGAGAGCCTAATATAGTGACACCAGCCAAACTTCCTATGTATGAGTCACAAGTTGGCATTGTTTTGCTCAAGCTATTTCTTGATGGACACAGTTCTCCTGAAACATTGCATTATCAGTACAACAGAATACATAACCAATTCTTTAACTATTATTTTATAAAGTACATTTTATACGTAATAATAACCGCATAATAGATACCTATTGGTTAGTGTTTACCACTTATCATTATAAACAATAACACTTTATATAGTTTTGCATTGTTACTGTAGTCCCCTTATTAATATTATATGAAACATTATTTCGAGCAGTATACAAATTACCGTATAACAATTAGAATAAGACACAATTATGCAATGACAGAAATAGACCTAATAATATATCTAATACATACTTTGCAAGTTATTTCATAAACCCATTGCAGTTAAAAAAATATTGGACCTAAACAAAAGTGAGAATAAATATTTACACAACAACAGTATTATAATGGAATAAGTAACCACAGTCTTGCTTAGGTTAATGAAAACAAAACCAAGTTTAAACTAGAACTAAAAATGTATGTCTCTAATCAAGTAGTAATACCTTTAGATATAACTCCCATTACACTGGCAATAGAAATAGGATCACTTCTCACATGAAATATTGGAGTAATAGTAATTACATCTACATTACAGGGACTAGTAATATCTAACATGTCCAATGAAAGTGTAGTAGTATTAGCATCCAGAAATCCTGATATTTTACTATAGTGTAAAAAATATTGCAGTCTTGAAATGCAGGTAGACAATTCAGTTGGAATAGACCATCGCAATACATGAGATTCTTGAGAAAGACATGATAAACTTGTATAGTCTAAAATATAAATAATATAATAATTATAACTACATAATTATGTCAGATATATCTTCCATTCTAGATGCTCCCTTCACATTTTAACCCTGAGCATGCATGTGCGAGAGAGTTACGGTAACAAGTTTCTCTGTCTATCAGTCACTCAGTCAGTGAGTCGGTCAGTCGGTCAGTCTGTCAGTCATTCTGTCACACATATCTCGAAGATGGCAGCCTCCTTGAGATTGACACAAGTATCAAAATGTTGCACTGGACATTATTAGTCCATTTAATGTGCCAGCAACCAACCTAGCCAGTTTCTAGGTTTTTACAGCTACCTTTGCCTATTGAAGCTAGAAATAAAGTTAGAGATACTGCTATAATATAAGCTCGGGGAGGGGGGGGAGGGGGGTGGGGAGGTAGCTAGAGAGTTTTAAAACCAACTTTATCAACCCTAGTACAGACTACTGCTGTGAAGATATGATCATGGTAAATAAAACACTAATTACACTCTGTCAGAGTGATATGGCAAGATATTTCACTCTCAGAAATCATTTTCACTCATCTTTGGCACATGTTAATAAATTAGCCTGCTCTTGAATAGTTTCACCATATCACACTCTGACTCATGTAATAAAATGCATCTCATGTGCCATTTTAATTTTGTAACGGACAAAAAAACACTAAAATATATGTAATTTTAAAATAGAATAAAAAATTTACCTGAAAAATTGAAGTATCCATTTATTATTTGACTAGGTTCAAAACTATTAGATGTTTGTACATAAAATGAATAATTGTATTGACAAGGATTAAAATCAATAACATTCTTTCTACTGATAGATACAATTACATTAGAAGAATCGTAAGCAGAAACTGGAATAAAAGTTACTTGATTGTCAGTAATAACTGAGACATTGTATTCAGTTACACATTCTGCATAATGCATCGGCGGGTCAATAACCAAACTAAAAATAGGAGCATTTCCTTGAAATGAAGACATAATATTTGAGATATGAGGAGCTGAAGGTTGCACTGTAAGATCAATATAATATGTATTATAATACCTATTAATATTTATTTTGGTAAAAATTCAAAGCATTAACACCTTAAAATGCAGGCTGATAAGTATAAACAGGTATGATAAAGTATCATTTTATTTTTAATCTTTGTTCAATAAAATGAAGGCAACAAAAATTCAACAATTTTTTGTGTGAATTCAGATATACGCCTAGATAAGATATGAATTAAAGTGAAAGGTTATTAAAGCTTGATAGTTAATATGAAAAAATAAAATGAGAGGGCACAAATTTTCACTGACGCAGAAAAAATGATACTGTTTATATTTTATGCTTGTCAAGGTGTTATAAAGACAATGAGTAAATTTCTAAAATATTCCCTTTATAAGACACACATTTTAAAATTTTTGATATTACACAAATATAGACAATATATTATATCACATTATAATGCCATGTTATGATGTTTACTTGAATGTTTTACTCTTATTAAAAGCTTAGTAAACGTATATTATGGAAGGAGTCAAAAGATAGACACATTAAATAGTAATGATCACATGAATAAATAATGTAAGTTGCTATATATTAGTATTGATTACATTACCTTTTTCAAGGACCATCACTTCTTCCCTCACCAAAATATTGCTTTCATTTCCAACACCACTTACAGAATAATTGTAGCTGTAATCACATAAGTTGAGGCTCTTAAATGCAATTTGTGCAATAGATCTGTCAACCATTACTATTTTGATTTGTAATCTTGTGACCATAGTACTGTTTATCTCAAACAAACTTGCACTGATATACTGTAGGCATTGCTGTGATGCATCAGAAAGTGATACAGTTAATACTAATGTAATATTGTTAGGAGAATTAATTGTAGTAGCATTGACTATGAAAGATGGTGGTTCTATGAAAATAAAGTGAAACTAGTTAAAATTTTAAAGAAAAGTAACAACTATAATCAGGATACCTTCAAGTGTGTGATACCTATAGTTACATTTTGCATAATATTTAAATAATTTATAGTTTCGGTTTTGCAGAACATTCCTAATCAATTGCTGAGGAATGCTCTGCAAAACCGAAACTATAAAATATAGAACTACTCCAGACTAGAACGCTTTAGTTTCATTAAATCGATTATCACTTTGTTGTTAATTTAAACTTGTCCATGAATAATTTTGAAAAAGTCAGATATTATAATAAACAAAACGTTTGAGAATATAGAAAAAAGATAACAAACTTAAAATAAAGCAAATGCAAGGAGAAATCCGAAAGTTTCCTGTTTTTATTGCTTTGATTTTTTTGTTTGACTTCTTAAGGCAAAAAAGTTTTGTATACTTTTTCTTTACAGTTTAAACTATGCATCCTTCTTAAGCATGAGCTTAAAAATAAATGCTACCAGATAATCAATTCTATCGATATTTTGTTTATGTTAAGGACATTTATGAAGAAGAATCCTGTTCCAATATAATAATAAGCTTATAAAAGATAAAAATTGAATGTTTTAAGGAGTAATAAACTAATGACAAGCCCATTACTACAGATCTGCAGATGTCTTACCAAATACTCTAACGTTAACACTCTGACTGTTACCAGGATCTCCAGATTCTCTACATAAAATATTAACTCTATTGAGTCCAGGGAATGCAGTTACTTGTAGTGTACTTGTCCTTGTAGGTCCTATGCCACTGGCTGACACAGTGAAGTTACCAAATGTTTCAGTGGTATCTAATGCAATCCTCCCATTATCCGGACTTCCATCAAGAAATGGCACAACTACCCAATCATATGCTGACACAATTAATGTACAAGTGAAGACTAACTCATCTCCAATACAGAATTGTGTTTGAGAAGTTGTCACACCATTTGACTGGATCACCAGTGATGCATCACTAACTGTATAAACAACAAATTTGGAGCATAAAAAATAACAAAAAAATACAGATGAGTGAGCAACCACACTGTAAAAATGCCACTATATTAAGTAATCATCGTAAATTATCAAAAAAGAAATCACGCGTACAAAATAATTTATTATTTTTCTAAAATATTAAAAGCATTAACGTGAATGGAAAATTCCAAGTTGAATTGATAAATCAAAGTACAGAAGCATTTTTGTAATGATTACAGAAGTGCATTAGGACTCCATCGTAAGTTTAGCATATATAATATATAATATATTGTGTAAAATTAAAACATTTTGTAATTTTGTCAATTCTTTCTAATTGCAATTCTTTCTTACTTATAATAAAAATAGTGAAGTCACTACAAAATGTTAAACATTAATATGTCCATGTACAATCACTGAGCAGCTGGAGTTTCAATGTAAATTCCAAGTTCCAGCTGGGTACACTGCCACCTGAATTGGTCTATTGGGGTAGTCTGGCCCTCTTCTATAAGCAACCTATAGCTATCCTATCACTTCCTAACTAGACGTCAATTTTTCCCTAAAATTTGTATCTTTATAATCTGAAGACACAAAGAAAGAGCAATGAAAAAAATATGTCCATATAAATTCTGAACTAAATTACGAGAAAAAACTGGACTTATATACATACAAGGAGCCTTATACCAAAAAAATATTTATAATACAATTTTTTTAACCATTTAAAAATCAAAACTTAAACCTGACATATCGACATCTTGTCGAAGTCCTATTGAGGGGTCAACTTTAATTAAAAAACTATTATTAATGTTGTGTCATGATAGTTGTCTCATACAGTGATACATTTAGCATTCTTTACTAAAGTGCCTTTGTTACTCAAATTTACAAAATAAAATCTAGACACTTCTCCTGAGTCGAGGACCCTCCAAATCAGTAATATTTTTTTGTAAATATAGCTACTAGTACACATGAGCAATTTAGTTTATAGAACAATTGTGAGCTAATTCACGCCATTCATTCACGTAATAGCTGCGTACCTTAAATATAATATTCATAAATTTATACATGATTGATAGCCCGTTGGTCCCTCCCAGTCGTTAGTAGTGACAGATAGCACATAAAGTATAACATGAATTATATTGGCCACAAGCTCTAGAACAGGCTATCAATTTATATTAACCCTCAGCGCTCATACACAGGAGGGTTATAGTAGTCGTCCTGTCTGTTTGTCTGTCTGTCTGTTGCACCCCGATTTTAGAGATTACTGATAATAAACTTTTGATTTAGGTATTATTACTAAGAACAATGATTTAGGACCTTTCATTGTGCTACTTTTTTTTTTATTTTGGGCTAATTGTTGAGAAAACGTGAAGCTGAAAGCTTCGCATTTGTGGGTAACATCTCCTACCATCACGTCATAATCACATGAGTAAATATGTTCTTGCAGCCCACAGTGTAGTTTGTTTTGTGCTCATGGAAGTTAATGGAGTTGAAAGAAATGGAGTTTCGCGTTGAAAATGTATACCTAATGAGTGTTTCTTGTCTGTTTACCTGTAATCCCCTATCTCACATCCCTTCAATAATATGGACCTGAAAATGACTTTATACTGAAAGCAATGATATCATTTGTTATAGCTATAATTACATAACTCCAAATGTTAATTATGATTTATCCTCCTGTAATATATACTCTTAGTGAAATTTAACAAGATGGAAATCACAGAGTTAATAAATTTGGCATTTCGATTAAACAATACCAGCTCTAGGAAACTTTTTGATAATTATCACATTAAACATATGAAGTTAACCATTTCGTTCCTGAACTGTTTGGACGCGCGCGGAAAAATCTAATTTTCTACCGCGGAATAGAGCATTACCGTTTTATTTTTTTAACTCGATGCTGGCTGGGAAAACCCCATAGCAACCATATATCACTAAATAGACCAAGAGTTTGGGATTCCCCTCATTTTTTGATTGAGAAATTTGAATAATATTTAGGCCCTCTACTAATACTTAAAAAAAAAAAAAAATTTCCCAAAAAATTTCACTTTTCCCATCAATAAAAATAAAATATAAAATAGAAATAATATTGTTTGATGTATTGTATAACAATATTATATTAGTTCAACAATAAAATATGTTGTTTGTTGTGTTTGGTGCTGATTGTGATCATGTAGGAGACATCTATGAGAGTCCACAAGGAACATATGCCATCGGACGTCGAGCTCCACTACAAAACAATTTCATATAAACAAAACCACAAACAACATAGACATTTGTAATACAAACAACAAATTATTCATGATCCTATATAATTGCAACTTTATGATGTATTGTATGCGGTTTCATACAGGATTTTTGTTTGGGGGGGTGGGGGTGGGGCACCGAGTGTACTTTGCCACACCCATTTTTTGGAACCTAAACTACTTTGATGCACATCTTTGCATAAGAGTCTATACTTCACACTGATGATCAGTGTTCGGTCCTATGCACTAAATGGCTCAGTTATGATAGGAACATAATGGGATACAATATCAGACTAAAAATAAATGCTTCCTAAATGTTCATTTCTATTCAACTCCCAAAATTCTAGGGGTGAACCCAGCGCTAGCCTCCCACTGTATGAACCCCTGGTATGTATACTCCACACTGTACATGAGAGAAAAATGTATTGAGAAAGTGTAATTTGAAAATGAAAAGCAGTACAAGGACACACGTGGAATTCAACTTACCCGGCATGGATGGTGTCACAGACTGAACGATCCCTCCCATAAGATCCGGAACCTCCATACAGTACCAAAAAAACACAAGACAACAATGATATTTGTAACATAACCACTGGCCTCGCTGAATTGCCCCCCCTCCCCTGTCATTACTTTTCACTGACATTCTTGTACCATAACTCCCCCTCCCCCGTCATTACTTTTCACTGACATTCTTGTACCATAACCCCCGCCCCCCCCAGCCCTAGCTGGACACCCAAATATCAGTAAGTTGAAATAAAATTCTACTTACTCTCTTTCCACAAATGCACGCACACACACACATACACACATACACACACACACACACACACAAGAAAAAAGAAGCTACAGGTGAATACAGATCATAAAAATAAATGTATAATTTATTATACATAAATTGACTGGTGCACACACACACACACACACACATGAAATTCAACTTACATGGGCATAGTAGTCACGATCCAAAAAGATCCAGAGTTCCCTCCTAGGTTGTATACGGAAGCGCTACATACTGTTTGTCCACGGTTGCTCTCTCTCATTCCACAAATGCACACACACACATACACACACACACACACTAGAAAAAAGAAGATACAGGTGAATACAGATCATAAAAATAAATGTATAATATAAATTGACTGGTGTACACACACACACACATACATGAAATTCAACTTACATGGGCATAGTAGCCCCGATTGGAAAAGACCCCCCCCTTCCCGAGTTCGTTCCCTCCCCGGTTAGATCTGGAAGCGCCAGAATAACATTTCAACTCCACGCACACATATATACATCGAGTGTGAAGCTCCACTACAACACCACAAAAACACAGACAACGACAACGACAATAACAATACATATTGCAACTTTTGGGATGTTCAGGGGGAAGGGGGGGGGGGGAGCAGCCACAAATATCAAAGATCAAAGTCTGTGGTCCTTCACACAAAAGATTATGGAATATCAATGGGTGTGTTGTCCTCTTTCTTCCATTCTCCCCCTACCTCATCCACCCGACTCTTCTTCTTTGGTTCCCGCCTACTCCGACCGCGAGGACGTCCAGAACTCGAAGCAGGAGGAGCCACTTCCTCTTCTTCATCACTGGAACCTGCTGCCTATTCGTCTGTTTCATCATTGGAAGACTCAGGTCCGGTATCCTCTCCTTCATCACTGGAAGACTCTGCTCCTGTCACCTCCTCTGCGTAATCGGGTCAGTGACTGCATTCACATCTGGTCCTAGTAGTACATGTGGTAAAAAAAAATTTTTATTTTTTGAAAATTTGAAATTGTTCAAAAAAACCACAAGCCACTTTGAAATCTCAAAACTCAATGAAATACATATATTATAGCTAAACAGCTTACTCTATCTCAATATAGCTAAAAATAAGTCCTTTCCACAACAGAAGCTTGCTATTTTTCAAGAGAAAGACAAGAGAAAGACAAGCTTACCTCGATCATCTTCTTGACTCCCATTTTCAGTATCAGAGTTGACGGGGTCTGGTCCACCAACCCAGATACAGAGCCTCCTATAGCCCTAGATGTCGTCTCCCTCCTCTCCGCTTGATCCTGAGTCGCTAGAGTCAGCATCAAGCAAGTCTAAAACTTCCACAGCACTGTAACTGGTAGACGCCATCTTTCCAAACTGACTTTGAAAAAAAAATTTTTTTTGCATAGTTACCGGGATCACACGACACGCTCACTTTTTTTCTATGATGTAATAAGCATTACCTAAGACTGTACGTAATGGGGAGGCCCCCAGTTGAACTGGCGATTTTATAAAAAAAGAAGAAGACAGTAAGTCAAACCGCAAAGTCTTGGTCGGCAAAGAAGCGGTTGTTTCAATGTGTTATGGAAGGCTACTGGGCTCAAGCAATTTTTCGCTGCTTCTACAAGGCTCTGGAGATGACTGGATCCATAAATGAAGCTGCTGTGAAGAAGGTAACTTTTTTTTAAATTCGACGGAGAACCGATGTTTGTTTTTTTGCCGAGGAAGAAATAAACGCAACTGCTGTGAGGTACTGTCAAAGCAGTCCTAGCTGAAAGCTATTTTAGATGCTTCTCCAATGCATTGGGCACCTGTGTATGCAATCTGAAGGTTCTAGCTATAAAGTAACTTTTTAAAAAAATTCGGAGAAGTCAATCGGTCTTCACCCGCTTCAAAGCGGGATCCGGAACGAAAGGGTTAATAACTTTAAGTGAAGTTCTTAATTGACAAATATTAATAATTAATACCCTAATATTTCAGAAAACTACGTAAGCTTCCCCAGCTAGCCTTACTTTCAATGATTAAGTTTAATACTCTTAATTCCCTTAATACATAACATTTTCACAGGTTCAATGCTCAAGATCATAGTTTAAATATTCATGGTGATAATTCATTGGCTAGCGAGACACTCTCAGGGGTAACACAATTGAAAATTGGGGATGTTTGTTTGTTTATATATATGTCTGGACATACACATGTCATTTTGTACTTTGACCCTCTCGTATTTTCATGTTAGCTCAGTGTTCGACCCCGTCCCAGACATCACTAAACAAAATCCTCTGGTTTATCGATCATTATCCATATGATCCTAGAAATTGAATCATTTACCACTTTGAATTCTTTCGCAGATACAGTTAAAACTCACAAACTCACGGGAGTTCTATTTGTATTCAAATTAGTGGCTGTGGTAAGTTCATATGCTATTTGACAGTTATAAGCCCTACACAGCAGTATTTTACTTCAAAATTCATTGTCCATAAATCGTACGTAGGTATGTTCAGTTGTGAAAGTATTGTGCTACAACTATTACTAAGAATATCACAAAGAAAAAGTTTAAATAACGTCACTTGTTATTTGTTGCTTCTTTTTTTTTTCAATTCAAACTGTCGCCGGAAGTGGTTACTATGGCATTGAATGCCTTTTCCGTACATTGTAATTAAAAAACTCAGACTTTTTCTTTTAGTAGCTTGAGTGTTAGAAGTTTAAACACCATTAGTGTAGTTTTAGGCTCGCTTGCCATTTTTGTGCTAAAACACACCACTAGTACCTATATAAATGTATAATAGTTGGTAAGTAGTTAGCTTATAAATTCATGTTAGCTAAATTAAAATACGGACTTACATAGCTAGGTATATCTAATGATAAAGGTGCCAACTTTTACAGAATTGCATTGTGGACAATAACTACATCCCCAAATTTTGACCATACCCCAGAAATTTTGACCCACCCTAGGAATACCCAGGAATTTTGACCACACCTCCATGGATTTTGACCACACACCCTGGAATTCTCACATTAAGAATTCAATTAAAAACAAGTGTTACACAAGTTCACGTGATTCAGTCTCTGTTTTTAGCGTTTTCACTACCATTAGTCTGTGGATTCATAGCAACTGAAATCACTACAATTAAACTTCATTGTCATAAGCTAATGCAATCAAGATGTTTCTAGCAGTAGTCCTGCTGTAATCTTAGATTACAGCTGGTCCACTGCTACTGGCTTATTAGTGATCACTACATGTTCAGTCAGCAGAGGTATGGGCAATACCATTTGTACAGTGGTATAGCAAGATGTTTCGGAATAGGGGGACTCCAAAGACTTTTTATATTGTTGAAAAGTGTTCATGTGAGAAATCACCTGGTTAAATTGTGCCCCAAAATTATGGGGGATGCCCCCCTCCGCCCCCCCCCCCCTTCCTATGCCACTGCATTGCTCAGCTGAGTCAAAGTATAAAGTAAAACCAACGAAGTAAAAAAACAATACTAGTGCTAAACAAAAACTTTGAGAAAACGGGGACAATCAGTAGAATTATTTTAAGTTAACCAGGGGCAAGGGGGAAACAACGCTTCTCTAAAAACGGGGACCCTCCCGAACGTGACCGTTGGCACCTATGTAATGATCACCAATTCAATTTACCTAGAGCTTACAACTCTATACTTCACGGAATTACTTACTTGTCATTAACTGGACAGCGCACCAGATAATGGGATACAACCCCATCATACAGAGAGTATCGAATTACGAAGTGAAAGGCGTGGCGGATGAAAGAGGCGACCTACCAGCAACACAACTACTGCTCACGTGATATTTATAGACTACGTCAGCATTGAATTTGTGGAAAATACCGCCAGTCAACCGAGAATGCGGAGGTTTGTAAAGCCTATGTGACGCTCGGACGTTAGAATTTTTTAGGTAGACTTGTCTACTAGTACTCGGTGAATTATTGAAATGTCTTTTCATTGGTACAATTCAATATAATCTCAGTTCACAGATCATGCCCACACAATCATGAGTGTGGTTGATACAAGTCAATCGGTGAATAGTGTAGCTATACATAATCAATAATGCTCCAGACTGCAGTAAGAAAGCTAGCATAGATATGCACCCCCCTCCTGTACTCTTCAACAATACAAGGTTCTAGTCGATCTAGGGCATTCTGGTCTTTTGCTTATTTAATTTTTTTACAGTGAATAAATTATACTAGGTAAGATCAATTTTAATTATCTAGTGCTCCAAATATTTAACTGTTTTTGTAATGAATTTAACCTATTGTTTCAATGGGGAGTGTAGAAAATATAAGAAGTCGATAACATTTATCTTAAGTTTAGTATGTTGCTATTCTCTATCATAATAATGTAGCCATATTAAACAAAATTAAATTTGGTAAATGACTGTTGAAAATATTTAATAAACCAGTCGTGTGTGATGTAGCAGAGATATTTTACGAAGCAGGCTAATTTATCTTCAAATACCTGAGGTGAGTAAAAATAAAGCCGGGGAGTGAAATATATGTGGTTTTACATGATCCACAACAATGACCATTACAGACTCCAAGTAGTAAAATTTTAGTCCAGTGCTCTGAGAATGCACATGCAATAATACTATTTTTATTTTATTTTTTACCATTTCTTGCAACTAATTATTGTAATGCTTAGTGGGAAAGTAACTTTACAACTACAACTATGAAACAATGTATGTTAGGTATATTTAGCTTCTACATATAAAACAACAATATACAATTAATATAAAAACAATAAATGGCTGAAAACGTTTTGTCATCTATCTTAACATAATCATTTTCATAAATTTTTAGAAGAGTTCACAAAAAATTCCTGACAACAAAAAAAAGTATACTGGTAATATTGATGTGAGTCAAATGAATAATTGTCTTTATTTTTCTGTTTTGGAAACAATGGTGGTTAAAAGTCATCCTTGATTAATTTTATATTCTGCCAAGCTTATATTACGAAATCACATTCCATTCACTAATTGGAAGCAATGATGGTATAATAAACATATCCAAGCTTAAAAAAATGGTTGGCGATCTTAATAATAAAGCTGACTGCAGAGTTAAAGGAGCAAGAGTGATCAATGAGATTAGTTCACAAAATTATAATGTTTAAGCTAGTGGATTGTTAATATATCATGTTAATCTACAGTTTTTGAAGATCTTTTTTTGAAGCTAGTTTATTTACTTAATTAGATAATCATGTAACTTAGTCTAGTACCAGCACAAAAAATAGCTGATTGAAAATTTTAGCTTCTTTGTTTAGATATTTTTTACAATTTTAATGATGAAATTTTAGTATTCTAAATAATACTCTTTTTAGTTATATAGCTACTGTCACAACTACAGTCAACCAAGGTTCAGAAAAGATTATGTATGTTTACATTAAATTACCTAATTTGCAATCCTACATTCTTTTACTGTACCTTTCTTGGCAATTGCTGTACAAGAAATGTTGCATGCCTAAAGTAATATTTTTCCAACAATAAACAAACAGTTGACTTAGAATAAATTATAAGACCACCATAAGTGAGAGTTGTTTTAAAATAGCCTGTAATCACTGTCAACTAAAGTAATTAGACATGCAACATAACTAAATTACTGATGAGATAAGGGATTGTGTCTTGTGGATACTTAAGTTCACATACTGAAACCAGTTTATTTACTTAAGAATGATAATCCAATAACTTCGTCTAGTACCGGCACAACAAAACCTTATTGCAAATATTAGCTTCTTGCATCGTTTAGATAAAAAAAGTTTACTTTTAACGATTATTTAAGTGTGGTTCTGAACTGAAATTGAAACCATAAAAGGAGAAAGCACAATGACATAATTGAACTTTTCTACTGTACCTTTGCCACTTAACAGCTTCAAAAAGTAAGTTATGGCTATTAGTATGTTATGTAAGTAGTAAAGTTCTGGTGTATTGTAAGTAAAGTCACCATTAGAAACAATTTTGGAAATTTTGTAAGCTGGCCTGTGAAAAACAATACAGAGGCAGCTCATAGTACTCTTGCTTGTCTATACCAATAAATAAAAACTGTGGTTCTTGTACTTAACTTGTCCATATCTCTCATTATTTTAACTTCGGAAGGCACCAAAATACCACTGGTAAATGGAATCCAATAAATGTAAAATTTACAATTAGTCATCCCTTAAAAAACAAACCAGATTCAGGCATTTAGGAACATTTGTCTAATTGATAGTGACCCAGGATGTAGAAGTGTTGACCAGTCTTCTATCTATACTGGCTGATAGGCTCACTCTATCAATTATTCTTTAGTTCTGTAATGTCCATTTTTATTAAATTCAAAATTAATAAAAATGGCCGCACGAATCTTTATTGAGCATTCAGTCCTATATGAGTGACACGAGTGGCCCTTGAATTCCTTTTCAACTTCTAGATGATATAATTTAATTTTACTACCACATTATTAAATTTCAGTAACACATTGAATGCTATTACAACTAAAAAGCTTCAGTAAAGCAAGTTTGAACATAATAAGTTGATAATCTGTCATATAGCTTCATAAACTTGTGGCACTTCTATCTCATCCCGTGAAGTACTAAGTACATCAGTTCTAACTTGTACCCTTCCATAAGCTAGGCAATCTTCCATAACCACTTCACCATCCACAACACCCACTTTTTTCGCATTGGATTTCTTTTGCTGATTATGTCCATAATTCATATATCTTTGTTTGACACTTCCACTAGCTCTATTAAATACATAACATATATGAAAATATAATTAATGTACCTATATTATTAATAAGCATGACTATCATATTATTTTTCTGAACGTATTTTTTCTCATTTGCTACTGTATAAGCTTCTGAAGGAAATGTTGTGAAATTTTATTCGCAATTTACCGCCATCAATTGTATATATCAAATTAAACTGCTTTGGTAGAAAGTGTACAAATTATTCAGCAATATAGCTGCACTGACAAATAACCCTTATAGGTAAACTTTTTGTATGAATAGAGAGGAAGAGAATCGCGCCTTACTCTAAAACTGAGTTAATAGCAGTTATGATTTTTTTATTTGCCAGGAAAAAACAATACATATTTAGAAATCTCAATAGTCTACATATGCAAGGACCACTTCTAACTGATATTTTTTTCTGAAGTACCATTATTAACTCTGGTAAGAGTAAGAATCATAGAGGTTATGGTTGCTACACTGTTCAAACAATAGTAATAGAAGCATGAAATTATCAGAAAGCATGTTAATTCTAGCCGTCATGGAGAATCTGTAGTGAAATTTGATCAGATGAGTTTTCTTGGAGTATAGGCTTAACTTAGCAGGCAACTGAAGGTAGTCACTCGAGAAAAAAAAGAAAAAGAGAAGATAAAATAAGCTGGTCAAGTCATCCTTAAGCTTTTAAAGCATTAAGAAAGCATGCCAACTATGATGACCAAGATGTGGCAAAGATGATATGAGCCGAGTTTCATAAAAAAAATAGCACCAAGTGGAATATAATCATACATCTTCTAATTATTTGTAAAATGTTTAATATTGTTATATATTGTACAACAATTAATCTGGACCAAAAAGATTACTGAGTTCAATACTTACTTCAATTTGCATCCGAGTGCAACAATTGTGGCCACAAGTGTAGCAATTATTGCAGAACCTACAGTGGTTACACCAATCAAACTCCCTAAGTATGTTTCACATGTCTGTGAGTCTTGCTGTCCCATTTGAAAGGTACTAGCTCCAGTAATGCCTAATGTACTATGTATATTCACAGAAAACCTTTTTGAAGTGAAGTTCATCCTCAAGTTGCATATTATTGGTGCTAATTTAATACTGCAATCCATGCAAGGATCCATAATAGTAATTCTAGTGGTTTGTATTAAAGTGAATTTGTTGCAAATATCAGAAATCCTTCCACTTTCACTTTTATAGGTGTAGAAATAGTCCAGAATATGAGGTCCAAGAAGAGGAGGAACAGTAACTTCAATAATTCCACCAGCCATATTTTCAAAAAACATTCCTGAAAAACTTCCTAGTGCTATTATGCATTAATATGAAAATGTAAAAAAGTGGGTCAAAAATCTTATTACAGCATGATCATCAATTGTGTTGTTATTGGGCAAGTAAAATATGATTTGAATTCATTATTTACAGTGCACATAGCATAGCAAGTATTTAGATTAAGAAAATTGGTATTCTGATCAATAAAAGCGTATAACCAAACATAACTTGTTTATCTAAATATCTGTTGAGTATTTGACTTAAAATTGTTGTGGTTATGTACTTGCACTAAGGAAAATCAACTTTGGCATAGTGTATTCTCTACTATTGTCTGATGTTTCTCTAGTTGTCTATATTCTGATTGTCCACAAAATATTAAGGATCTACTAATTAATGCTATTTTGAATTCTAGATCTAGAATTTTTTTAAGCTAGGGTTCTTTCAAAAAAGCTATATAATGTAGAGGGACCAGCTAATATAACCACAACCACTAGGGTAGCTGTATATGTATATATCAACTTATCAACACTCACATCAGTAGCTACAGGCAAACTTGAGAATCACACTGGGAAACTATAAACAGAGAATCTTTTATAGACCAATCATAATATCACACATTCATTATTAAAATACATTGTAGTATCACAGGATTTTCAATTTGTATTTTAGTTGAGTTTTGTGTTTGATTTGAATCAACCTTAGAGAAATCTTTGAGTTTGACATACAAGAACAACTTCACAAGGACTCCAGTGAGGTTAAAATGGGGGCAACATTTTCTAAAGTAGTGTTCAGCCTCCTCTTATTCCTTTCACATATAGCTATTTATGAAAAAAATTATCTATTGTATGTCCTACAAAAGAATTTTCTAATATCCAGTTACAATTATTAGTCATATTGTATTATAATGTGAATCCATAGCACTGAAATGAATGAACTACTAAAATCATGAAGAAAACAACAACAAGACAGAAGTACAGAATAAATATGAATCAGTGGGTACGTTTAATTTGAAAAAACAACAACAAATTATTTAATAAAAGAAGCTAATTAACGGTGACATAATGATAAAAGAATTTATTAATAGCAACAACAACTAAAACAGTTTCCTACTATTCCGTTCAGTATTAAGAAATAGATAAACTTGCTCTTAAGGCATATAAAAACATATTACTCAGCATGTTAATAATGTTAATAATTAAATTTGTATTAATAAGTAACTAGAAGTATGTTCATTGGAGGATGAGAATAGACCATAGTAACTAATTTTGGCTATTATACTTTTACTTCTACCTTACAGTTAAGAAATGAAGTAAATAATAAAAAGGGCTAATTCCAAAAAAGGGAGGCTTGTAAGATGTAGTCGAACTACAATACTGTTATTAGACATCAAAATAATTGCAAAGAAGGTTACTCAACTCTAGACAGAATCTCTGTTAAAACAGGGTGTTTATAACACATCTTGAGGAGTTTACCAGAAGGCGCTGTCTAGACACCTCCCTTTCCTTATAACTTCTATACCAAATACATTTTATACCGGATGTGCATTTCAAATTTATAGCCTATATCCTCCTCTAGTTTCTTCAATTTAAGTATCTTTGAATATTGACTAACTACAATGAAGACGATATTAGCCTTTAAACTAGGGTGTCCAGGCAGCGCCTCCAATTAACACCAAAATAAAGTTCTCCAAACTCCCCATTTTTAACAGTGAATAAAAGTCCAAGAGAGTATAGTGAGGGGAACACGTTGATAATGGGTCGCATACTCTGAAATAATGTAATCAATAATTAGTGAAAATTCATCACATCTTGCAACTCAAAGTCCAACAGTATGTAAGACAGAAAATGTGCTTGATACTAAAAGTTCAAACATACTTAAAGTTTAAACAAATATGGAGAGCATCCATCATTCAATATTAATGCCTAAAGAAGATCAAGACTTGTATAGTCTGACTTTTCATAGTTGGTTAGAGAGAGACACATTGATTTTCATAACTAGCACGTGAGTGAAGCGAGCGAGACACTATCAGGAGCAACACAATCTAAAATCTGGGATACATGTTAATATGTTTGGATATATGTGTGTTATTATTGTGCTCTGATCCTTATAATCCTGTTTTCACATTGTGGTTAGCCAGTCACAAGCTCCATTAAACCAATCTTATTGATAACATTCCTTACTCACGTATCCCAGGAATTATATTGTTTACTCTTGGAATTAGACTGTTTCTAATATAGTCTGAATATTGCTGGATGCATTTAGGTCTTACTAACTTACTCAAGTTCATTTTCTAGAATTAGTGGCAATACTACATTATCTTGATTAACGTGCTGTTCATAATATCTGTACTTACGAATAATCTAATACAATGTATTGGTTTATCCTGTGAAAAATAGCGTTTTGGGTTACATCGCAGCATAAATTAGCTACCTTGTTTTTTAGTTTCTCAGGCTACATCCCAGTTTCATTCAGTAAGTAAATCTGGTTTAATGTAGGCTATAAACTGTGTGGTTATTGATTTGAAATGCTTGTTGTATTTTTTTTATTCCCAAAATGTTGCGGCAAGTAATATTACTATGACATTGCAAACCTTTCCAATTTACAATTAATAAAAATTGCTGTGTTTCATTTGTTCAGTTGTTCTTGTAAGGAGCTTCTGGTGATTTAATATGATTTTTTATTATTTGTGCACAATAACTGGCTGTCATTTGTGCTGAATCACAACATACGTACACACACACATCATACATGCATGCATATGGGCATCCATACATACATACATACATACATACATACATACATACACACATACCTGAAAAATCCACTATGTGTTGACCTACAGCTGGTGTACTTTCTCTATTGCTTCTGTCCACAGCAGAAACTCTGAATTCATATTCCTCACAGCACACAGGTAAGGCACCAACAGACATAGTGTTGTATGTGGCATTTAACTCTGTAACATCCACTAGTTTAGTATGAGTGTAATTGCATCCATTTCCAGTGATCATTATATTATATTTAAATACACAAAATGATGCTATCCCACTTTGTAGGACGTCAAAATTAAACATCAAACCATTATTGTTACTATGTCCCGATTGCTGAATGTTGGACAACACTGGTATATCTGCAATACCTATAGTTATGAAAGGGGTAATTGTAACATGTGTTATAGGAGAAATGCCATTATTTGAATAAGATCCAATATAAATTAATCATTTAATGTCTTATTTCAATATACAGTAACTGATTGGAATATATAGAATGATTTTTATAACTTGAAAATACATTATAAGATTTAAATCTTTTACTATGATTGAAATAGTTTATAATAGCTTCAGGTGAAATAATATGACATAGTTGAGGCCATTAGCTATTATTTCAATTATAGCTGATATCACTGATGAAGGTTGATGAACCCAAATTTTTTATAATCTTCAATGAAACTATTTTTGTAACATTTTAGTTCAAAGTCTTTATTAAAGATACAGTTATGTATAAATGTTATATTTATAGATTAATGCTATGAATAAGAAATTAAGATTCCTGTATTTCATACGAAATATTGTCTTACAAAAGTATTCCTAGCTACAGTTTCAGCAAAATACACATTTGCTACCAGACCTTCTGATTTCGCTAGCTCCAACGTGAGACAAAAATAGTTAATCATAACACAGGCCAGACGCCAGCGCAAATAACTATACTACTGATGTACTTAAGCACAAAAGGCGAGCAAGCAAACACACAAATGAAACATTTCAAAATAATTTATCTGTCCATTTCTTAATGTTTAAGTACATAGTCTTGTGACCATACTTTAGCTAACAAATACAGAACTACTTTATTACATCAATTTCCAGAGTACTGTTGTTTTCTGTAGTCTCTATATTGAATTCTGACTATCTGAATAACTAGTAGTTACTAAGTAGCTTCCGGGCTTGGACATGCATTGACCTCTTTGAACGTGGCCATGTATAATATAATATTTATATATTTTATTTACATATATAATTATACCAAAATCTCAATTGAGACTTGTTAGTAAGAGTCTCGCTTCGCTCCCTCAATTATGTTTGTGACTAAATCTACTTAAATTTCAAGACGTGAGTGACACTAATTTAGTGATAATATGCAACTGAGAATAATGACAACATAATTTCATAATAAATGTTCAGGTGCTATATTAGTGCATTTGTCTGCTACTTTATACACTACATACACCTATAAAATCACTTCAAATTGCTTTTCTGTTACATTAGGTTGTAACAATTTTTAGGAGTAAATGTATAGATAAAAGTAAGTAAGAAAGCAATTAAACTAAAATAAATCAAAAATGCAAACCCTAGTAGAACTACTATACTCTATTTGGCTATTAAAAATAATTTCATAGACCCAACGAATAATTATAATTGACAACAGTGGGTGTAGCTAAATGCTGTTCTTACGAAAAAGCTAAACATGAAATATAATTGTTATTACACTTGCTCAAGAGTTATATATCAGTCGGTGTATCAGTCATTCAACATTCAATTAATCACTCAGTCAGTATGTTCACTGTATTATTTCAGTCCTTTCTAGTTTCATTAAAAAAAATTATATTAAAGATCTGTTGAATAGTAGAGTGCACATAAATAAACAGCAATACAAGGTGTGATGTAGCTACAAAACCAATTACCATAACAGAGATATGGAGGAAAGTACAAAAAACAACTTTTGTTTACAATCATTAGCTTTCATGGATAACACACCAAAACAGTACTCAATTCATATTTTTGCAGAAATAGCTATACATCAACTAAACATTGGCAGAGTTGTTTTAGTTGCGAAAGGAGTCAACTAGCTACATCTAGTAGACCTAGCAAGATTATTTTATTCTAATTAATAATCACTGAAAGAACTGAAGTACACATAGCTACAGAGCTTGACCAGGTAGTTAGGTTCACCAGACAATACTTTATCAAGTTGTATTCATAAGAAAATAGCATTGAGATAAGAAACTCAGAACTGACTGAATTGTGACAATAAAAATAAGTGATTTATAGTAGCTACTCAGGAAGTAAGGTTAACCACAAAACATGAATAACATAACAATTCACACATACACACACACGAGGTTATTACACTGTGGTTACAAAAAATGTGATAGTCTGTTTGTGTGAATGTACACAAGAAAGTTGAAGTGTTTCTTATATTCAAGACTTAACTCTCAAAACCTTCCAGAATATTATATTGTATTTAACTTCATATGATATCTAATATTATGGCTATATTATTAATAATTAAAATAACTTTCGAGCTAAACACTACATAATCTAAATATAATATCAAATTCATTAGGTTACATGAATACGTCATATAGCTTAACGTGACTTCTGTCCTATAATGCTGGTGAACTAAAACTTTATGTTGTTAATTTTGTAGTTAGGCTCTACAATAGTCAATAAGTAAAAAGTATAATAAATATTACAAACTCCACTGCTTGCCAGGCCTTGTTTTACCGAGGTGTACTGTAAAATTACTGCATAATTTACTGTGCAGTAAACTCTAACTCTGGAACATACTACAAACCACATGTACAACATGTTGTTTTATTCATGTTTTACCAGTGTAATTTTTGTTCCAGAATTAGAGTTTACTGCATAATTTCCTCTCAAGCACACTTCAGATTTTCCAGCATTATATTTCAGTAAATCATATGCCTCAGTCAAAGTCTTTCTTTGGATTCATTAAATCGATTATCACTTTGCAAAAGCATTTGTTAATTAAAACTTGTCCATGAATAATTTTGAAAGAGTCAGACATAAAATAAACAAAATTTCTGAGAGTATAGAAAAATGAGGAAAAAAACTTGAAATATAGCAAAAGCAAGCAGAAATCAGAAAATTTCCTGTTTTATTGCTCTTAATTTTGAACTTACAATTATTAGACTTTGTAAGGCAAAAATATTTTGTGTATTCTTTTCTTTACAGTATAAACTATGCCTCCCTCTTAAGTATGAGCTAAAAATGAAACAAACACTGTATCATTATTTTGTTTATGTTAAGGACATTGTGAAGAAGAATCCTGTTCTATAATAATAAGCTTATAAAAGTTAAATTTCGAATGTTTTATGGAGTGATAAAGTAATGACAAGAACCAAACTACAGATCCATAAATGTCTTACCAAATACTGTAATGTTAACACTCTGACTGTAACCAGGATCTCCAGAATCTCTACATAGAACATTAACTCCATTGAGTCCAGGGAATGCAGTTACTTGTAATGTACTTGTCCTTGTAGGTCCTGTGCCACTAGCTGACAGAGTGAAATTACCTACTGTTTCAGTGGTACCTAAAGAAACTCTACCATTACCCGGAGTTCCATCAAGAAATGGCAGAGCTACCCAATCATATCCTGACACAAGTAATGTACAAGTGAAAACTAACTCATCTTTAGTACAGAAATGTGTCCCAGAAGTTGTCACACCATTTGACTGAATCTCTACCAATGCCTCACAAACTATATTATATGGAATTAAGAAAATGAGAATAATAACATGACTGTTCTGTTTCAGTACTATTATGCCACTAAGATTTTGTTTGGTGTAAAGATAGGGATACAATTTTCCATTTCCAATCAACCACCAACCCCTCTCTCTTTAGGAACACCTGGATACGCCCCGGTTTTCCAATCACCAATTGGACAATTTTACTTTACTGGTTAGTAAGCTATAATTTTACACTACTTAAAGTAATCAGGTAACTCACAGGTTGCTGCTAGAATAGCGCACCAAATGATTGAATATGACTTCATTTCGCTTAGAGAGTCACATAAGGAAAAGAGGCGTGGCTAATAAATATTGAGCAACAAAGCAATAGCTCACGTGAATACGATGTACAGATTACGTTATTGCAAGAATCTATTTTCCACTGGTAGAAATACTCCACATTGAGTGGGCGTAGTCTAGTGTACAACCTAGCTGGCGTAGCCGTGAGGTTATTTATAGCGCTTGTGTGGACGAACAGCGTGAGACTACTAATACTATGCGCACATGAGTCTGTTTATTTCCCCGTTTTCAGTGTTTGTTAGTCTTGTGTGCAGCCAGACTCTTAATCTACCACTGCACCTGGAACAGCAACAGCACTGGAGGAACGGTTTTGGAACTTGCAAAGAAAAGGATGGCCAAAAAGATTGTATATTCGACTAATAAGTACTTTCTAGGATTTGGAATATTAATAGGTTAAGCTTATATTTGTTATGCATTAGTTGGTTTGTTTTTTTAATCAAACTGGAGATTTTCGGGTGCTGTTGAAGCCATTGTCATATCTAATTGCTGCTTTAAGGCACTTCAAACAAACTGCTCTCAATTGGTCATTTTCATGTTTACTCAAGTGGGTAAGGACAAATTACATTCCTTTCGAATTATCAATGTATTATAATTTATCCCATATTGTTACCTGACATACATTTCATATTTTCAGACCATTAATTTCTTTGCTAATTCCAATGTAAATAAAGGAAATGCAAACTAATAAAATGCTTGTAAACGAGTGAGTACTCTTGGTTTAGCTTGTACACATAGTAATTATAATAAGGACTTTCTTTGCAGAATTTACTTCACATGCGTATATGCATACTTTTTAATTACGTATTAATTTTAATAATAGATATTTCAACGTTTTTTACTGACTTATAGATGTAGAATGATGGTAATAATATGGAGTCGTTGGCTCTTATTTTCTTTATCAACTGAAATAATTGTATAATTTAATTACTCGCATTATTTTACATTGTTTCTATTCAATTTCGTACAAAATCACAGGGTGAAAAAGGTCTATTTACAACCGTAACAAAATCAGTAAACTGCCTTGGTAATTAGAGTTAACAAAAAATTTACAAGGCTGTAGAAGTTAGCAAACTAGTTATCAACACATTATACACTAATTTACGATTTTGTTTTGGTTGTCAATGGACACTTTTCAGGCAGTGAATGTACTAAAAAATTCGTGATGTATCAAATAGCTTCATAAACACTCTGCATTCACTCAGCATGGCGTCAAGTTCAGGTATGTCTGTTTTGAATTCTTCCATAGGCTAGGTACTCTTCCATTATTATTTCTCTATTCTGAACTTCTTTCTGTTTCAGTTTATATGGATTACGTTTCACGTTAATGATGTTTCTACTTCGAAAGTGATATTCGCAATACCGACATTTTTACGTGTGTATATGTTGTTGTTGTGTTGTTTTCTTTAACATAAGCATATTTAGTGCATTAATAATTTAATTTTTTGTTATACAATATAGTATTCTATTACTTTTTTTTTTTTTTTGATAAACAATATTTTAATCAATGAGAAATTTTAGTTTGAATATGAAAACTATCACTTAATCTTTTAAAGGTGACAATAAGTTGATTCCATAATCTGCACAGCCCTACATTCAGCAATAAAATTGGAGAGCCACAACAAAAAAGAATTAGCCCAGATTATTAAACATCTAACCATTCCTAGCTTCACCGCTAATATTTTATTTAGATAACTGTCTAGAATTTAACAGGTCAAAGTTACAAAGACTACATACATGGAACCCTAATTCAACGTTTAATTAAATATTTTCCCCTTCAAATAGATGATGCAGCTAGGCAATCCTCCATCACTACTTCACCATCCACAACACTCATTGTTTTCTCATTGGATTTCTTTTGCTGTTTATGTCCATAATTCACATCTCTTTGCTTGACACTTCTACTAGCTCTATTAATTAAATATACATGAAAATTTTAGTACTAAAGTGACAGTATTAAGGCAAACACTATTATTATTATCTTTATCTTATAAACCAATTTCTCACAATTGTTTTTTAAGTGTATTAGTTCTAATTTACTACTGTATAAGCTTCTGCAGGCAATGTTGAAAAAAATGTAAAATTTAATACCACCACAATACTATTTTTAATAATTAAAACTGTTTAGGTTAAAAGTGTATTATATATTCAAGATTATAGCTGCTCTGACCAAAAAAAATACACATTTTGTATTAAAATAGGGGGAGAAAGGGATGTATTATACTACACCTGAGTTACGTTGCAATTATGTTTGTTTTGTTTTTTTAAATTAATTTGCAGGAAAAAAATACACATGCGGGAAGCTCAATAACCTATATACACAAAAACCACTACTCAAAACTCAAACTCAAAGATTACTTTAAGGGTGATTAAAATATTGTCCAACACAGAATAACTAAACTAAAATACAAATTGAAAATCATTTTATACAATAATTATGAATGTGTGATATTATTTGTTAATAAAATATTCTCTGTATATAAAACTGGAGACTATTACAGAGTATACAATGAAATTATTAAAAAAATGAAGGTAAGTTACAAAGACAGTATAATGATAAAATAATTTTTTAATATCAACAACAACTAAAAACAGTTACCTACTATTCCGCTCGGTATTAAGAAATAGATAAACTTGTTCTGCTTAGGCATATATTTTTTTGTCTTCCAGACATAAAAAAAACTTGTGACTCAGCATAATACTAATAATGATTAATAATTAAAATTGTATATTAATAAGTACTAGAAGTATGTTCATTGTCAGACGAGGAAAGGCTAAAACGAATAACTAGTCATTGCTATTATACTTTTACTTAACAGTTAATGCCTAAAGATGTTCAAGAATTGTGTATAGTCTGTTTATAGCTGGTTATAATTTATTATAGAGACTCATTGATTTTCATAATTAGCACGTGAGTGAAGCGAGTGAGACACTATCAGGAGCAACACAATCTAAAATCTGAGATACAATTTAATAATGTTTAGATGTATGCATGTCATTATTGTGCTCTGATCCACTTGAATAAATCAGGGGGATTGATTGGTGTCCTACACGCTCTTCTTTTTCAGGATAAACCTCATCTTTTTGCTGCTCTATTTCTCACCTGAGTGGAAATAAACACTGGGGTAAAAACAAGGGGGAGAGGGCAGCAGAAGCCAGCCCCCCTTGTCTTGAGATAAGGGGCAGGACCCCCCTTTGTTTACACATTTGTGTACAGGGGTGATTTTTTTACTTAGCTAGCGAGAGATTTCAATATTATTCTTGGTACCTAGACGACCTCTTCTTTCCCATGAGTATATAATTACATACATGTATGTCCTGACAAACCATAACTGAACTGAGCAATGAAGTTGTCAACCATTTAGTAATGGCTTGTTGTGCATTGAAATGAAAAGAAGAATTCTATTCTTGTAGCAAACCTAATAGTATGAATTGTTGCTTACTTTATCAACTGACAATGCTTATACCCAACTATTAGAGTCACTAGAGTCACTAGGCAGGAGGGGCAACTGCCCCTCCTCCCCTTCCCCCACTGTTAACACTTGGGGGCTTGGCAGTATAATAGCTGCACAACATATTACTGAGTCTTAAGAGTCCTATAGTAGAATAACATGTGCGGTCCTCAAACACAGTTACTCCTACATATTCCAGTTTCATTGAAATAGCCACTAGTGCAACCAATTCCCTTGTTGGTGTTTTCTCTTATTAACATGAGGACAATAATCACAAATGTTTTCATATTGCATATACAATTATGACAATTTTTTCATTAAAATCATTTCTGCTTAAGTCCTATTAAATTTTTATATTAAAAAAAGTAACACATTGAACAATTACACAACTAAATACAAACATTTTTATTCTTCAGAGGAACAAGTTTGCACATAATAAGTTGATAATCTGTCATATAGCTTCATAAACATGTGGCACTTCTATCTCATCCCTTGAAATACTAGGTATATCAGTTCTAACTTGTACCGTTCCATAAGCTAGGCAATCTTCCATCACTACTTCACCATCCGCAACGCCCACTTTACTCTCATTTGATTTCTTTTGCTGATTATGTCCATAATTCACATCTCTTTGCCTGACACTTCTACTAGCTCTATTTAATAAATATACATGAGAATAAAATTTATGATATAGTAACAGAGATTAAACTAACTTTTATTTTTATAGCATTTCTTATAAATAAGTAACATAATCTTTTTAAGTGTTTGTTCTTAATGTAGAAAGCAATGTTGTGAAATTTTATGAACACCAAAATCACACTCTATTGCAATTTGATATAACATGAAAACCTGTTTAGGTTAAAAGTGTACAATAAATTTAAGAGTATACACTGCCTGAAAACAGTTCATTGACAACCACAATAAAATTCGTAAACTGTGCTGATATCGTTGACAAATAAATAACAAGACAACTGTAGAAGTTAAGGAGCACATTCTACACTAATTTACAATTTTGTTATGCGCTCTTTTCAGGCAATGATAGCTACTATGTGAAAATCATAGTAGACAGTTTTCTTTTTAAAAAACAAACGAAATATATTTAACTGTTGAAATATCAATGAAACGGTCGTTCTGACTGACAGTTCATCTAGTTACCCAACAGCTTTTTGAAAATATCCAAGCAAGAATACAATTTACAAGACTTGTAGAAGTATTGGCTATTAAAAAGAGAAAAAAATTGCTATTATTATAATTATTTCAGCCGAGAAATGACTGAATCAAGAAAAAAAAAATCAGATGTAGCTACTGGTTTAACACATTGTGAATTTTGATTCTGTGGGTTGATGAGATGTTAGCTATCCATGAAAATGAACAAATAGTGCTCCCTAAATAGATGATGAAATGTCTAAAACTATGTTTTTATTGGCTTTTCTTCAACTACGATTGAACCAGATTTGGTTGAAGCCTGATGAGGCATCAAATATGAGTGGTCACATCAGTTTACTAGCAGGAGGATGAGCATACATCATGTACACTGTTTAGGACATCATTTATATCTGAGTCTTCACAAAATCACCTAACATATACCTACCAAGAAAGCATGAGATCAAGCTAAAGGATAGCAAATATTGATGTGTCACCAAAGAGATCATATTTGTTTCAAGCATTAAGATGAAATATAGTGCTTTCATTGGAGTTAACCTGGCTTATCTCATATTTTCAACACCAGATCAGTTTTAAGTTATGCTGTAGAGAAAGAATAACACTGTACAGGGAATTGTGGTGAGTACATAACTAGCTGAAGCATTATTTTAGAGGAAAATGTGATAGTGTATTTGAACTTTTCTAACCAAACACGTATAAATTACCACCTGTAATTAGATTTTCACCTTTCATTAAATTCCTTTAAATAAGCGTAATTTATTTGTTATTTACTTTCATACTGCTTTACATGTATACCCAACTTCATGATTCTACTTTAACTGCAGTAACAAGTAAAAATACAGACAGTGCAACACAATTAAATATACTAAAGTGCCAATTCTGCATGCATTACTTTTTCAATTCCTGAGACAAATGACAATTTCCTTAACATGTTGCTTTATAAAATATTAGCAAATGATAATATAAAAAAATACATACACACCTTTCAGTTACGAAGTTACATTACACCCATACAAAGAGAATCCATTGCAATAATAATATAGTTAGTTTAATACTTACTTCAATTTGCATCCAAGTATAATAATTATAGCCATAAGTGTAATTATTATTGCAGTAATATCAGTCATAAAAACAAGCATACATCCTTACAAATCAGATATTGCACTAAATAGACGTTCACCAAAAACAAAAATTAAAGTTATAAATTACCTGTTCTTTGAATCCTCTGATTTACTTGATTTACAACCTAAGGACAAGAAAAATATATAAACAATAAAACAACAACAGCAATAACATATTATGAATATTATTAATCGTAACATTATTGAACAACATTGAAGCTGTATTATTCAAAGTTGTTTAATTTATATCAACTACTAAACAAACAAAAAAAAATAACCAAGACACCCAACTGATAATTTCTAATTAAAATGCTGCATTATTTTCTATTCCTCACTATAGTCCAGTCATTTTATAGTTGGACCTGAAACAAATTGCAAGAAAAGGTTTCTCAACTGTTTCCTATACATAAAAATGTGCTCTACAACATACTAAAAGTCCTAAGGAATCCTACATGGGGAAGACCCTGAAATTGATGATACTAATTGGGAATCCAATTTATAATAAATGTAATAATGCACTAAATAATACAGCTACTCCAAGCTTATCCAGGAGCCAAATTTATACTATCTGCTGTCATTACAACACATATCATGCTTGACCTGCTGGCATTACATTACTCTTGACCTTTGACCTAAACCATGTGGTCATTTTGACTTGGCAGCTGGTATAATGGAAGTCTGTGTTATCTGCCAGCAGCCACTAGGTAAGTACCGTAATGAAGCTAAAGGAGTACATAATCAACCATGCTACCTTGTAGGAGATCTTCCATGTGCTACTCTGACTGACAAAGGGTGTGCTAGTATAAAGAAGGCAATCGAAGAAAGGGAAGATGCCAATGCTATTCAGCCTTCTCCTGGAGAAAGAGTACACCAGGACTGTCGACGAAATTATTGTAAGCCTGATCAGGTTGCGAAGAGTTTACGTATCAAGCACGGAATTGGTGAGACTGCTTTCAAAAGGCCAGCACTTAGATCAGATGATGACAAATTTAGCTTCAAATCAAATTGTTTCTTTTGCGGTCAGCAGGGTATGGCTGGAAACAAGAGAAAAACTTTTGATATAATATCAGTTAGGACTATTGAATTTAAAGATATAGTTCTGACGGTGTGCCGGGAAAGAAACGATTCATGGGCACATAGTGTACTGGCACGAATTTCAAGCGCTCATGACCTACATGCAGCAGACGCAATCTACCACAAGGCTTGTGATATTAATTTTCGTACAATGAGACAAATTCCTACAGCTTTCAGAAAAGAAGAGTTGACAGCCAAGAAAGTAAAGCTAGGTCGTCCAGAAGAGCTGGACAGGACAGAAGCATTTTTGGAAGTAGCACATTTTCTAGAAGAAAATGACGACGAGCAGATTACTATTAGCGACCTCATAAGCAAGATGGAAGCCATTTTAGATGGGTCAGAATATAGCACGTATAGCAGAGTACATATGCGTTCCAAACTTAAAGAGCATTTTGGAGATAATATTGTTATAGCACACATCAATGGAAAGTCCGATGTCGTTACATTCAGAAACACTGCTGCGACAATCCTACAGGACTTCTACAACAGTCGGCAAAAGCCTGATCTTAGCACAGATAAGATAAGGCTTGTTCAAACTGCTTCTAAACTTATCAAGAGTGATATAAAGCTAGTAGAAACAGAAAATAATTGTTATCCTAGCCATGATGACTTTGAGTCACAAGATAAATGAATAGCATTCTTGCCTGAAACATTACAAATATTGCTTGAGGGACTAATTGTTGGAAAAGGAGCCAAGATGAAGATTGCTTCAATAGGTCAGGCAATAATGCAAGCTTCCAGACCACGGGTTTTGCTAGCACCATTGCAGTTTGGGTTAGGTGTACAAATGCACCATCATTTTGGATCACGCTTCTTAATTGATGCATTACATTGCCATGGATTTTGTTGTTCTTATAATGAAGTGCAACAATTTGAAAGGAATGCCGCATTATCACACAACACAGACATTCCAAATTACAGGCCAGAGTTTGTGCAGTATGCAGCAGATAATGTGGACCACAACAGTCGAACTCTCGATGGTCACAACACATTTCATGGTATGGGAATGATAGTTGCCATTACTCCAGAAAATCAATGTACTAAGCCTATTCCTAGGGTGAAGGTTACATACAAAGATGTAGCAATTGTAGGGCGAGTACCTATTCACTTCCACAAACAAGAAAGGTTGGGAACAGAGGCTATAAAGTTTGAAAATCTGTGTAGTTTCAAGGCCCAGAATCAAGAAGCTAACCTTGATATTTTGTTGAAAACATCAATCTTGTTTGGATCCCCACGTCCATCATGGTCGGGCATGATGCAGTTTGTTCATCATGGTGATCACCCTGGGAAGTCATCTGTGATGTTTCTCCCAATGATTGATATAAATCCAACTGATGTTTCTTGTATATACTCAACGCTGATATTTATTACTGAGCATGCTCACCGATACAATGTCCAGCCAATTATTACATTTGATCAACCACTGTGGTGGAAGGCTTTCTTGATTACTGCTACCGAGCCAGCAAACAGTGATCTTAGAAACATAGTGCTCTGTTTAGGGGGATTCCACACTGAAATGAGCTTTTTGGGCAGTATAGGGCACCTTATGGCTGGATCTGGGCTACAAGAACTTTTTGAATTGATCTATGCACCCAATGCTGTGGTCCATATGCTTGCTGGTAAGGCTCTTGCACGTGCAGTGCGAGCACACTTAACTATTGAATCTGCACTAAATGCACTGCTGCTTTCTGATGCAATGAAGATCAATCTGTTTTCTACTTCAGAGGTTCAAGAAGAGTCTACTTCAGAGGTTGAAGAAAAGTCCTCTTTCTCTTTACTGGAAGTGGTTGCAACCGATCTTTGTTCTAGGAACTCTGATCTTCAAGAAGCCTTTGTTCTATATGAAAATTTGATGAACAATTCACTGTCTGTGCATCAAGTTTGTCAAAAAGAAGTTGTTCAGAAGCTCAAAGAAAGCCTTAAGAGCAAGGTGTGTTCTTTGCAATCCTCCAGGACTGCTTCTCTGTGGATCCAGTACCTGGATATGATAGATATTCTCAGAAACTTTATAAGAGCGCAACGCAGTGGTAATTGGGAATTGCACCTTCAATCTCTTTCAGACATGCTTCCTTACCTAGCTGCATCTGGACACAATCACTATACAAAATGCGTGTGGATATATTTGCAGCAGATGTCCAAGCTTGAAGATGAACATCCCACTGTCTACCGCCACTTCATACAAGGTCTCCATGTAGTGAGAAGAAGCGATCGTTTGTGGGCTGGTCTGCCAACAGACCTAGTGATAGAGCAAGCACTAATGAGGACCTTAAAGACGACTGGTGGCCTCACTAGAGGAAGGGGTATGACAGAGCAGCAACGATTGACATGGGTGATGGCTATGCCTGCTTGTGCAGAATTCAACAAAATAATGCAGGATGTCACGGGCATAAATTATAACACAGGGGAGCAAAATAAAGATATGTCAGTGACAAGGCAAGACTGAGATTGGAAGGACACTAACACAGTCCTCAGGTATCTTAGTGATAGAAACCCCTTCACCTCTGACATTGGTTTGCATAACATTTCAACTGGAGTACATGCACATAGTCCAGTTGATGTTGACCAGGCAAAAACAGTTGGGAAAGCTATTATAGATGACATGAAAGGGCAGTGTGTGAACGAGTACACTTTCAGGAGAAAAAATCAAGCGGTTACAATGGACATGAAGTCTTCAATAAAAATTGATGGCAATACAGTTCAAATCGACCCACAACTTCTTTTTCAACGACTTGCGCTTGCTGCTAAAGCTACACATGATTTAGAGTCTGTCTTTAAGTATGAGTTATGTAGCTATCCTCCAGCTTTATTCGAGTCTCCACTTCTACTTCGTGAGGCACAGAAACCTGCACTGTCAGATGCAATATGGTCGTTATTGCAAGCACCCAACATTCTAGCTGTAAGTGGCCAAGTTCAGTATGTTTTGGATGGAGGGGCACTTGTCCAACGTATCCCATGGAAGAAGGGAGCAACATACAGTGAAATTTTGGGTACCTACACCGAGTATGTCACCAGAAAATATGGTCAGGCAATTGTTGTATTTGATGGTTATCTGAACTCATCAACCAAAGACATGACTCATCAAAGACGTTTAAAGTCGAAAATTAGAGCCACTGTGACATTCACAGAAAAAATGCATCTCACTATGACCAAGAGTGAGTTTTTGATGAATAAGATCAACAAACAGAGATTTGTCAACATGTTGGGTGAAACGTTGGAAAAGAATAACTGCAAGTCTTATTATGCTTCTGATGATGCCGACCTACTCATTGTTAAAAAAGCAGTAGAGTCTGCCACTACAATGAAGACGGTGTTGGTTGGGGATGACACCGATTTGCTTGTTCTTTTATGTTATCATGCAAGTTTAGATACTTGTAGCCTTCTTTTCAAGCCAGAACCAAAGAAAAATGCCAAGAAAATCCGAGTTTGGGATATACAAGCTGTTAAACGGCAACTAGGGGCGGAAGTATGCAAGCATATTCTGTTTCTTCATTCCATTCTCGGGTGTGATACAACTTCTCGCCTTCATGGTCTTGGCAAAGGCAATGCCCTGAAGAAATTCAGAGAGCAACGTCGCTTCGCGGAATTAGCCAGAGTTCTTCATTCACAGTTATCTCTGAAACAAAACATAATTGCTGCTGGTGAAGAAGCCCTGATCATTTTATACAATGGAAAGGGAGTAAAAAGTCTTGACTCACTGAGATACAGAAGATATTGTGACAAAGTAGCAAGCTCAAGTTACTACGTTCACCCTCAAACACTACCTCCAACATCTTCTGCAGCAAAGTATCACAGTCTGCGCGTCTATTTTCAGATAAGGCAGTGGCAAGGTACAGAGGCTGGAATGTCTCCACAAGACTGGGGTTGGAAAGAGAGTGATGGCACACTCATTCCTGTCACTACTGACCTTGACCCAGCCCCAAATGAACTCTTACGGATAGTAAGGTGCAACTGCCTAACCGATTGCAGTACGCTGAGGTGCTCCTGCAAGAAGCATGGACTAAACTGTTCGGTCGCTTGTGGCAACTGTCGTGGATCAGGGTGTTGCAATTCAAATCCTGAAATGGACTTTGATGAAACTGAATAACTTTTGTATTTTTGTGTTTTGGGTGGTTTTGTCCCCACCAGTACGTGCTGAATTTTTTGTGTGTGTTATTTTCTTGTTTTTGTGTGCTGATGGGTGCGGGGTGGGAGGCCTCTGCCTTCCACACGACCCAAGTGCTGGTCCCCACCAGTACGTGCTGAACTTTTTTTGTGTGTGTGTTTCTTGTTTTTCTGTGCTGGTGGGTGTCACAAATGTCGAAAATGAGGTTTTTTTCGGTAATATTATTAAAAGCAATAACGGTTTGCTAATTTTCAGGGTCTTCCCCATGTAGGATTCCTTAGGACTTTTAGTATGTTGTAGAGCACATTTTTTTGTATAGGAAACAGTTGAGAAACCTTTTCTTGCAATTTGTTTCAGGTTAACCTATTTTTGGCCATAAAATGACTGGACTACAATAAGTATGTCCAAGTTGAGTTGGCCAGAAAAAAACGTCAATAACTATTGAACGGAAGAAGCTAAGCATCCGGGGGTTTGCACCATCAGAAAGCTTGTGCCCAAGCGGTTAAAAATATTTCCTCAGTATACTCCAAAACCCGAGAGAAAGTGTTATTCCAAAACTCAATACAAAAGTCTATGGGAATAGAAAAAAACCACAGGTTTCCCCGCTCACAACGCGCCCGCTTTTAGTCACGCGGTACGGCTCAATTCATCATGCGGACTGTTTTGAATTTTGTAAACAATGAGCGGCTCTTCTCAGATTGCTGCGTTTCTAGCTTTGTATTGCGATTAGTTAAGGTTGCGAGTGTGGAAACAGGATAGATGGAGTGTCCTGTTGCCGCAGAGGGTGGACCACCTGATAGGCTGTAGGTAAGATTATTGTGTATAATAGTAACATATTAACTTAACACAATGCTACTGCTATTAAAACCACTTACATAAAAAGAAGGCAAACAAAACGATTACTAGTAGGACTATGAGGCCAACTACTCCAGCAACTGCAATCCCAACGATAGCACCAGTTGACAGATGACTATTAGAACCTGCACTAGCAGGAGGACCTGTTGAGGTAGAAGTACTATCTGAGGTCACTGTAGTGGATATATCTAGTAACGAATAATGAACACTGATTGATGATAGACTATAATATACATGATTTATAACTAATTTGTACCTGCCTTTTTAACTCTGAAATTTATACCACATTTTTGGCCTTGTTACTACCATACCTTAGTGTTCTGCTAGATGTTATGGCCATCACGGGTTTAATTTTTTATACTACTAGTGACTCTACTATAGAAAGTAGAAAGCTTATGAAGTGAGGATTTGTTTAGAGCAGTGTGCTTGTTAGAACTCCAATTGGTTAGCTTAATTGAATTAAGTCCTTTACTTCAAGTTGATTTATATAATCTATACAACATTTAACCTTTAAAAGCTTAACGTTAAAAAAAACAAAAACAAGGTTTTTTTAGGAAGTGATGCTGGCCATACAGTCAAAATGGTAAGGAAATTTTTTTTTTATATATACATTATGGTAAATAAAAATTTCCACTTTTACTATTATTTTATAGTACAAAATTCAAAACATTTTTATGGCTCCCACTGTATGTATACTACAAAAAGAGGCTAATATTTTGGCCACACACTGTTGCAGCAAAATCACAACATTGTTAGTCATGGGCTTTCTTTCTTCCTTTTATTTTGGATATGGGTCATGATTTAATTTGAGTAGGCTATATCACTGATATTCATGTGTAGAAAAGGTTAAGGATGGGGGACACGGTAATTGTATCAGTAACTTGTGACAGAATCAAATCATCAAACAATGAATGAAAAAAAAGACAAACAAAAAAAAACAACAACAAAAAATACAAACAACTAAAAGACAACAACAAAAAAAACAAAAAAAACTTACCATTCATTATATTCACAGAAAATGTCTTTAAAGTTAGGTTCAATGAATCACAAACTATTGGTGTTAATTCAATACTGCAATTTATGCAAGGGTTCATAATATGAATTCTAGTGTTTCCTGTTAAATTGAATCCGTTGTTATCATCAGAAACTCTTCCACTTTTCTTTTCATATGTGTAGAAGTAGTCCTTGACATTTGGTTCGAGAAGAGAAGCAATATTAATCATAATAAATTTATCATTAAACACCCCTGAAAAAATTTTTAGTGCTACAAGACAAATAAGTAATTTATCACGGAGACATTTATTATAATTACAGATCAGTCTTAAAAAAAAAATTTTTTTAATAAAATTATACCAGAAAAATACAACATTATAACCCTCCAACTTTTCACACCATAGAGGTATTATAACATGGTTAAATTAAACAGTAGTTTATTAGTTGTTTGCAAAGTGCAAGTATCTTTCAGCCATAAAATTTCCCACAAAATGGCACAAATGATTAAAAAATTCCCCTAAACATCACCAACAGGAGGTAAATGAGCCCTTACAAAATGGTAATATATTATATATATACAGTAGGGGTAAAAATAAAAGTTCCCAAAACGGAGCGGCTATTCAACGGAGTTATCAAAGAAAGTCGGCAAGTGGTTAGATAGCGTAAAGTCGCCGTAGTTACTCCATATTATGCCGCCGCCACCGCTAATCCATAAAGTAAACGCGTAATTTTTGCGGTAAAATCCTTGCAGCTAAAGTGTGCATTAAGCTTCCTACATATAATTCACATGTTTGTGACTCTTGGTGTACCATTTGAAAAGTACTAGCTCTATTTGTGGTATAGATACTCTGTATATTCACAGAAAACTTATTTGAAATTAAGTTTATCATTGAAATGCAAATAATTGGTGTTAATTCCATAATGCAGTCCATGCAAGGGTCCAAAATAACAATTCAATTGGCATGTATTAAAATGAATCTGTTGTCACCATCAAAAATTAAAATTTGTAAGGGGATGGGTTTGGGGTTACCTTAGGGTGTACACATAAAATGGAGATCATTAAACACTGTCTCAATCTAGTAGTCATAAATTTAAAACATCAAATTTCAAAAGAAGCAAAAAATAGTTAAATCTTTAATAAGTAATATGGGGCAGGCAACAACTTTGAATTACTGATACCAAAATTTCTTTGTTCTGTATCGACTCTCATGTATTAAGCAAATGATCATCTCCTGCTTATTTCTATATCTATACATGATAATACACACAGAGATTAATACACTTAGCTGCAGCTAATGCCATGATAAAGTCTTATGTTGAATGCACGATGTTTTCTCTTGCCACTTTCACACAAAATCGTTTGTATCATAAATATTCAAGTGTCACTCCAGTTTTATCATTATAAATGCTAACAAAAACTTTTATCTCTTCTTTCCACATACATTCTGAGCCTCTTGATATAACCATGCTTGTTAACTTAATTTGCAAGAAACAGATTTGTTCTTATTGCAAGATTCATCCTTTCTGTGAAGAATATAATGCCCTAGTTTTCCCCATTATGTAGTATAGCCACAAGTAACAACTATAGCTTTTCATGTTTTCGATATGCACATGCATACTCACTGTATTGCTCATTCACACTACAACACTGTTCTACTTCATCTGACAGAAAAAATCAAAATCAGATAGCATCAGATATCATTCACGAACACGGGCTTGTGTGCTTCATGAAAAAAACATCTACCACTAAACAGTGTCATGAATTTTACCAATTAATTACATTTTTACAGCTGTCACCATTTTCTACAGTTTCTCCTAGTATATTCCTGACTCCACTTTTGTCATGGGTTAACTGCACAACCCAATTTTAGATGTGTCTTCTGAAATAGCACTAATTTAACTATCTAAATCACTCACATCCTACATATAGTTACAATGTGCCCTGCAAAAAAAACATAACTACATGTAGTCTGATTAGCTCATTCATAGCTGGTGAGAAAGGCACATTGATTCGTAATAATAGGTGAGCAAGTGGAGCAAGCAGGACACTATCAGGAGTGACGCTTGAAATCGCAGATATTTGTTTATATTATATGCTTGGACATGCATAATTATGTACATTTGTACTTTATTTTGGTTACGATTTTGTGTTCTCTTGGTAGTCGACCCTGTTCCAAACTCCATTAAACACAATCCTTTCGTTAACACTAATTATCCAAGAAAATGTTTACCCTTTGGAATTAGACTTTCTAATGTGATCTAAATATGCAAAACGCAGTTATGGCTTATAAATTTACTGGAGCTCATTATATAAAATATTAATGGCATCACAAAGAAAACACAGAAGTAAATCTTGCATTGGTTTATTCAGTGAATGAGTGAGTTGAGAGAGTTTTTTGTTAAATTTGCTGCTTAAAAACAATAAACATATCATCTGATTTAGGGCTAAATTGCTTGAGAATTTGTCGTTGTAACGAGTGGTTACTAAGTCATTGCAACAATTTCCTATTACAAAATTTTAAATACCGTGCTGTGCTTTAGTTGTTCATTTTTTTTTGTTAGTAGCTGATGGTAATTTATATAGTCAAAAATTTTATTAATGTTTTGAATTATTTGTGCACAATGGCTAGCTTGTCATTTGTACTAAAGCATATCACTTATATACCAGCATTTATGCATGCATGCATACAAACAAACATACATACATACAGACATACATACATAAATAAATACAAATACTCATACACACATACATACTTACCTGAAAAATTCACTTCCCGTTCCTCTGTCACTGGTTCACTTTCTCTATTGCTTCTGTCCACACCAGACACTGTAAAGTTATATTCTTCACAGCACACAAGTAATGCACCGAATGCCATAGTGTTGTAGGCATTTGACTGTGTAACATCTATATGTGTAGTGTTAGTGTAACTGCATCCAATTCCAGTAATCATTACTTTATACTTAAAAACACATGATGATGCTATGCCACTTTGTAGGACGTCAAAACTGAACATTAAACCATTATTGTTACTATGTGCTGATTGCTGAATATTGCTCAACATTGGTGCATCTGGAACACCTATAGTTATGAAAGGGGTAATTGCATCATGTGCTTAAGGAAAAATGTCCTTGTTTCAGCAATATTTATAAAGATCCACAATTGAATTAATGATTAAAGGTTTATTTCTATATAATTTATTGGAATAGAATGATTTTTAACTTGAAAATACAAAAAATTCAACTATTTGAAAATTATCGATCTATGGAACTTCATCAGTGATATTCACTATGATTGAAATAATGGCTAATAACTACATGTGAAAAATGAAACAGTTGAGGACATTAGCTACTATTTTCAGCATGGCAGATATTTATGATGAAGGTTCACGAACTCAAATTGATGATAATCTTCAAGTAAACTATTATTGCAGTATTTAAGATCACATTATCATTCTTGAGATTATTTCAAGTTATTGTTATTTGAAAGTCAGAATAGTACAAAATGCATTGCAATAGTGCATGCAATTGCTGTGTAACTGACTGGATCTATTTTTTATCTACTTGGGGAATATATAATTTTTTAAATTCATATGAAATAAACCTGGACTGTTGCAACAACAAATACATGAAATGTTGTCATACAAAATTATATCCTTCAATTCAAGCACACAGGGTAAAAAGAGTCCATTTACAACCATAACAAAATCCGTAAACTGTCTTGATAATTAGTTACAACAAGTTTACAAGGTTGTAGAGGTTATCAAGCTAGTTATCAACACATTATACACTAATTTATGATTTAGTTATGGTTGTCAATGGACACTTTTCGGGCAGTGACAGCCACAGACAAAATAAAGTTAATACCGGTAATAATACAGACCCGAAGCCAGCACTTAAACATAATAGTAGTACAGTCACACTTCATCCATTCATCCAGTTAAATGGTTTTCTGAAAATTGAGGTAGAATTAGAAGCAGGGAGAGATGAGAGTGAATTACTGATACCAGATTATGTTACAACTCTCCTAGATTAAATGGTAACTACATGAACAAGAGCTAAAACATCAACTTAGGGGAAAATGTATCACTGTATTTATATCCCAGTTATATACCCATTTCTAATACTGTATTTGCCTAAAGATAGACATTTTAATGTTAACTGTTGAAATACTTCGAAAAATATTGTGAATATAAACTTTTATCATAGAATTTCAGTTGGAATTGATGCCAACCAGTCCTATAGTTATACATAACTTACAAAAACACCAAAATTAATTCTAAACACCTGCATAGTATTGCCTAAATTGAAATACTTGAGTTAAGAAAGAGTTCAACCATGGTGGTGAACAACTAATTTGCTTGCCATTTGTGCACAAGCAAATCATTTATATGTAAGGATGGTATTCAGTCCTTTAAACATGGGATGGTGATTTTAAAGTAGTAGGAATAGACTAAAACCATTTTCCAAAATACTTTTTTTTTTAAGTTGCACCTACTATGGCATTAAAGAAACTTTACCTGTAGATTCTTTTGAAATAACTGCTTATTTTAGTAGTTGAGAGATTATTATCAAATGAAACTTAGAAAAACTAATTTTTTTACTGCCAGAGCTAATAATACATTATTAATAATGTTTTTCCAGTATTGAGATGCTTACAATTTTTTATTATTATTATCAGCAACCATCGAACAGTTAGATAACTTTGTTTTCAATGCAATAGAATTTCCACTACCTATTCGTAGTAGTTAATTAAAAGTTCAACTTGGTAACTAGAGCCTTCTTCAATGCTTAATGGACACAAAGAACATCATGCACTGCCTTAGTGTTAGAATAACAATTTCTGTTAAAATAGAAGAAGTGTCGGTGTGTGTTCAGGTTTTTTATTCAAGAAAGCTAGCAACTGTGAAATGAAGGAATGACTGAAAGTTAAGTCTAATTCTTACTTGACTAAATAATATATAAATTTTATAATAATAAAAACATTATTAGTGCTGTGAGATTCAAGATGTCTCTTGCTCAGCCTATTATAAACTGACAAAGATTCATTATTCCTTTAATAGCTAGCAAAACTAACTGTTTAAAAAATGTTTACAATAATGCCATATCCAGACTCACACTAGGGAAGTACTAAATATACTAGATATATAATTCTATTCAACATTCCTGTTTGTTTTGTTTTTTCACCACACAACAGTTCCCACTGCACTGCTGGTAAACTCATCATTGCCAATGAATCATTTGTATTATGTCAGCATTAATCCAGTTTGAAAGTCAACATTCATCTGGTGTAAGGGTCAGTAGTGACAAGTAATAAAGTGGTATGACCCTTGACCCTGGCCATATAAGCTGCACCAGTACTGCCAGTCATACATGCATCGTTATACAAAAGCAAGGTACAGCTAAGCAAACAAACTAGGAAGTGAGCAGTAAATAAACAGCAGTTTCAAGACTGACATGATGCATAAAAAGAAATGTTAGTGACCAAGTCTACTTAAAGTTCAAGAATGAGTGGCACTAATAATTTATTTATAATATATAAGTAAAAAGTCATTTCTTATTATGTGATTTTCAACTTAAATTAGGGGTAAATAGAGGAGTGCACAGTGTTCAAAGTCTGTTTCGCACAGGCATAATGGAGCATTAATCCATTCTGAAACTGATGCTGGAGACTTTGTCATGCCTTTGAGAGAACCTTTGCCTATCTTACTGGCCATTTATTCTGATTGTAGTAGCTATATATAACGTTGGTGTGTTATGAGATTAATGAATTAAAGTATCAGTCTCACTTATTGTTATAATGAATTACTCAATATGGAGGATTCAATCATGCTAACTACTCTTTTAATTAAAACCTTGAATGTCACCGTAAATATGTTCAATGAATGGAGAAAATATGCTTTGCTGCATCTGATAAACAATTCATTTAAGAGAAACTCAACCAGATATTTGGGGTAAAGTATGGATTAAGGAATTATAGAATTTTAATATTCTACTACCACCAGCCAGTTGGGGATGTATCAAGAAACGACTGCCCAAAGGTTCAAAAGTGTGTGATATCTTGCGAGTGTAAAAAGGATTGTAAGGGCCACTGCCAGTTCACCCTGGTGAATGTGTCAGTCATTTTTTAGCCACCTATGTAATGGCCATTAATCCCAGATTGGTTCTCGTTACAAATCACAGTGACACATTTTTGACAAAATCCTCAATGCTATTAAGTCATGCATTAATATTGTAGATAATAATAAACAAACAAACATGGCTTGTGAATAATGAATGATTAGAAAATTTTAGAATTAAAATTCATATTATAGGTAGAATGAACAGGTGCATATGCTTACAGTAGTCCAGTTATTGGTACCATAGGCACTATACATCAACCTAATAATCTTTTTTTTTATACTACGGATTTGCATTCTCAAGTAGTGTTTTGCCTTTGAGAGAACCTTTGCCTATCTTAGTGGCCATTTGTTCTGATTGTAAAAGTTGGTGTGATATGAAATTAATGAATTAAAGTATCAGTCTCACTTATAGTTATAACGAATTACTCAATATGGAGGATTCAATCATGCTAACTACTCTTTTAATTAAAACCTTAAATGTCACCGTAAATATGTTCAATGAATGGAGAAAATATGCTTTGCTGCATCTGAAAAACAATTCATTTAAGAGAAACTTAACCAGATATTTGGGGTAAAGTATGGATTAAGGAATTATAGAATTTTAATATTCATCAGCAATCCATTGGTGGATAAGTAAAAACTTTTTTTGTCAATTCTGATGCAGAATGATAGTTGAGTTGCTCGAGAAGAGCACTCTCCAGATGATTTGCTGACTCTCAGCTTGAGCTAATGACGTTCCCAGTATTTAAAAATTTTCTCATTTTGGAGAACAATAACAGAGTGGCCAACAAAGGGCATCAATGAGAGGAGCAAACATGCAGATGGCAAAATTTTATAATACCCTAGGACTTCTACTCTATTCAATTCCATTTCGAGCTGTTCAGCCAAAGTACATCTGCCTCTTTGGCTGCCATATCAAATTCACCTCTCAAGCATGCACATCATCTTAAATATTTCCCATGTGACACTAGCTAGACAAATATCACATGCCATTCAAATTGTGCCACCAGCCATTTTATTGAGTCCAATTATGTTCAAGTTGCATGTTCCTGCACATATCTGCTGGTGTCAAATAAATCCATAAAGCCTCATATTATGAAACTACACAACGTCGGTAAAATTAGTATTTTCATTGCCCGACTTGTCTCACACCTCAATTGGAGAAAATAACATTAAAAATGGATTCTACAAACTCAAAAATCTTATACTGAAAAAAATACATGTTAAATTTATTTTTCAGTCCATTTTATTTCTTTTATTTGTTTTCGGTCATCATTGTAAAGTTTTCATAATGTGCCAGGCCTCAAATGAAAAATTAATATCAGGAATGAATTGGGTATGCTAGATAACCCTAAACTGGAAATATTAAAAGTGACCGGTTTTGGGAAAATCGGCTTAAACGCGGCCAACAATTTTTTTCAGTATCCCGGGGTAAAGCCTTATGGGTCGATTTTTCCGAAAAAATTTTTATGGCAGAAATGGATAGACACCAGTTAGCTCTAGCTTATGACCCAGTTGTAAGTTCTGGCGTGTTCTAGAACTCACACTAGGAGGCTAGAAACACTAGCCGGTTGGACTCGTGTACGGAGAGTTGCTAAGAAATTATTGGCGGGCTTTTCACTAAAAGCCGGGAAAAAACTGTAGCTAACTAATTCACTTACTATTCTACATAATTCACGTACTCACGCAATTCTCGCCATCATAGTATCTTAAGGAGCCCTGCATTAAGCCTTTTAGACTTCTTTCAATCCGCCTGTAACCGGTTTATTCCATAGTGTCCCGGAGACACGCAGTAATAGTATACGGACACAAGGCCCGCCCCCTGACCTTAGCAACGCCTTTACCTGGCGTTTTTTCGAAATCAGTAATAATAAGTTTAGCAAAAATACTGAAGTGTTGTAGTGCGTAGGGCGAAGACGGCTAGTGCTACAGCTTCCAAATTAGGAGGACAGCATCCCAAGGCCCCGTGCAGCCTACTGGTAGAATAAATTAGAAAACTTTAGATGCCGCGTTTAGCCGGGTTTTCACAAATCCGGTCACAAATGTAGTATTTGTCGTTGTTTTTAGAGCCAATTATTTTCATAGCAACCATTTTAAATTTTGATCAAACTTGCTACTTGGGCAGCCCATCTCAATTTGTTGTGAGACCACTTGGGATTAAAAATCTGCAAATTTTTTTTAAAAACTTGCATATTACTCAAAATGAGTTCATAAAATGTTGACTAGACTACAAACTAATCTAAAATTCCCCCTATTACAAAGTTATCTGATTATTATTTGGTGCAGATATTATAGCCTGGTAGTTAGTTAAAAGATGCAATTTGTGGAAAACAGTTTTGAGCACAGTATGCAAAGACTAAATAATTACTTGATATGTAACACGCTAATTAAAAATAAGTAAATAGAAGTGTAATAAACTATTTGATTTCATGTTGGAATGTAAATTAAATAGAATTAAAAATTTAAGGTGGTAACCTTAAATTTACAATTTTCAAGAATATTTTCTAGCACTGTGACTGTTAGCTTCATTTCAATCAATTTTATAACTCATGCTTCAAAGGCCCTTAAGCTAGCAAAACTAAGTTGTTTTCTGCTGTCAGTATAATATTACAATAATAGGACTAGCTAAAATACGATGCTGGGTGGGTGAGCTTTAAAATTGTATTCAGAGTGAAAACAATATAGACAGCAACACTAGATAGTAACAAACATAATATGTAACATGAATAAACTGATGAAATTTACAAAAAAAATTGCACTTTTCGCATAGCTATTATTATATTAAATTGAAGGCAATGATATTTCCTTTCCATTTGCAATAAAGATAATAAAGATTAAATGATTTAATTAAAGGGACCAGTAATAATTTGGTACTATTCAACATTTTTTTATATTATTAGTAATCTGATTCAGTCTGAGTAATCTGATATTATTTTTGTTTGTTTTCACTTTTTTAACTTGTAACAAATAATCTTAATAACCTAGTAGACTTTTGAAAAACTTGTTCATGTAGTTATAGGTTAATCCATTCTTATTACAAGACGTAACAATTGAATGTACTCTATTAGCTAGTTGCAGAATCTCAGAAATATGAGTGTGAACATTAACAAACATATACGGGAAGTGCAGTTTAAACGAGTAGTTTGAGCAAACATTTGTAAAAGCTACTTACTTTACAGTTTCTATTGAACTTGACTGCCATGAGTAATAATTATTACAATATTATTCTTACCTAACACAGTAATGTTAACAGTTTGATTGAAATTAGGATCTCCACCACTTTCTCTACATAGAATATTAACTCCATTGAGTTGAGGGAATGCAGTTACTTGTAATCTACTTCTCCTCCCAGATCCTGTGCCATTGGATGACAGAGTGAAGTTACCTACTGTTTCAGTGACACCTAATCCAATTCTTCCATTACCCGGAGATGCATCAAGAAATGGCAGAGCTACCCACTCATACCCTGGCTCAGTTAATGTACAAGTGAAGACTAACTCATCTCCAGTACAGAATTGTGTTTGAGATCCTGTCATACCATTTGATTGAATCTCCAATGCTGCATAAGTAACTGTATAAACAACAAAGTTAGAGCATTAAAAATGACACAAAAATATGATGAGCGAATTTACTTAGACAAAAAATGCCACTAAATTGAGTAAATTATCATAAATTACTTGAATTGTGATTATGTACAATTTAATAATTAGCTTTTTTTAGTTGGTTTTTTTTTTTCAAGTTTATGGTATTAATGTTATTAATGAAAATTATCTTAAATGGTAATTTATCCAAGTGGAATCTAAGAATAAAAGCAAAGAAGTATTTCGGTATTAATTAAACTCCCGAGTTGTATAGATTCAATTTAAGTAGCTAAATTATAGGCTAAATTATTGATAAAACTAAAACACTCAGTGCTTTTGTCAATAGTAATTTTTTATAAATTCTCTCTATAATCTCACTTCAAATGTTTCCTATATGTATAAAATGATCAACATTATTAATTGTTTCGTCACAACTTTATTGTATCTTAATATTCTGAAAACAGAAATAAAGAGTAATGAAACAATATGCACATAATCAATATAAATCAATAAACCAATGCTTCTGTGAGAATAGACTTGAAGAAGCCATATTTATTGAGGAGGTTGTATAACCACAACTTAGCGCACAAAAAGCTTGAAAAATGTGTCATATAAATAAGGGAAAAGTCATGAGCATCAAATAGAAGGGAAACAAAAACAAAAGCAAAAAAATGGCACATTATAAAAATAGAAAGAAGTTAAGTTTCCAATTGATGCAATTTAATCCAACTGCACTGGATTTACAGCATACAGTACTAGTAAATAATCTGATTTCTGTGCCCCTTGATACCACTTGAATGTTGCAATAACAACAAGTAACCCAATGCAACTAGATTAAGACTACCCCTTCTCTCTTTCTTATGTGTTCCAATCATTCAAAAATATTCACGTGACTACCCTGTACCGGTCAACCAAATACATGTTCAGCACAGCTTCATATTATCCTGAGGGATCATTTTTAACTAAAAGTACTTGAGCACACAAACAGCATTAATAGGAGCTAGACATGATTATATTATTACGTTACTCGCCAAATTTATTATAAGGTTGTTTGTAAGTTTGAGAAATTGTTTTAAATGTGGTCTCGAATATAGTGAGCTACTCAGGTTCTATTTGCAGGCTGCCTTATGGAATTTGAATAGAGGAGCTAGAGGTCAAAGGGCATCCCAAGGAATTCTCCCTTCTTTACCCAAACTTCTGGAAGGTGTTCAGAATGTGGTAAATAAGGCCACAGATTTTGCGTACACAGAATAACATTGAATTATTATAAACACTTGACCTCTCTGTGACAACCAGCCAGCAAACAAACACTCCAATTCTTAATTTTATACTGTTCAAGGGTACTGCAATCATGCAGTTTCACTCTCAACAGACCAATGGAAATCTTTTGTTTTTATAGAATATTTTTATCTGTGGAATTTTTTTTAACTCTGCTGTTTATCGCTTCACAATTTCTTTCTCAGCCTTCTTTTACTCATTCTGTATTCTATCTCTTCCAGAGGCTTTTTTTTAACAATACAGAATTAAAAATATTTCATTCCCACAATAAATTAATGGAGTAAAAATATTCCATGTACAAACAGAATCTTTGAAAATAAAGAGGATACCTTCTGTTGAGAGTGAAACTGTAGCATAACAGTACACCTTAACAGTACTAAAAATGCAGAATTGGAGTGCTTGCTTGCTGGCTGGTTGTCATAACTCAGTGGCAGAATGCTTATAGACAGGTCGTTTTTTTGTTTATTCTATATTCTGGAAGCATTTTTGAGGAAAAGTTGGCAGACAGTGTTCTTTACCTATTTTTACCATGAAAAATCCAAATATGATGTCTGCCAAGCTGGCAAATAACCACATAAGCTGTTATTTGCAAATTAATAGTGATATCAATTAATTAAAAATTAAATGCATAATTAGTGGTAATATAAAGGATATATTCATGAAAATTCATTTTGACACAATTGTTCACTGTCTTTGCATGTACAACCTCTGGTACAGTGTAGATTTAACTTTTTACAATTGCAATGCAATCTTTTGCAACCAGTCTTGCAGTTGCACGTAATTATTTCATGGCAAGAATCGGGTACTGGAGTTAGTGACATCAATTCAGGCTTGACTGTGGTTTCCTCTACCCTCCAACCCAAACCTTCTGGATTAGGAAGATTAGGATGGGATAAATGGGCTTGTCTCCATACAACCGTCTGATAATGAGCACGTCGTATATGAAAGTGCAGTGCATCACTAGTTGGAGGTAGTGATTCTGGCGATCGTGATTTGTTGAATAGAACTGCTCTAGCTTCATCAGTAGTGCTCACTTGTTTGAGGTTGTAGAGTTTACAGACAAATAATTCTGCATTCTTCAATGTCTCCTCTGTCAATTCACCTTTTCCTAAATTTTCTAGTAATTGATGATGTGTCTGGAAAGTTTTCCAGGCAGATTTCTTGCTGCAGCCTGCTATGTAGGATGTAGTGTCACTGCCAGTCAGTGCATGAAATGCTGGAATGGTCTCTCTAATCTGGACACTGTATGACATCTGCTCAACTATATCATGAACAGGAACATACTGCCTCTTCTTGGCTGTGCCAGCTTTGAGCCAAAGGTTTGTGCATGGCATCCTATGATAGTGGCCCAATAACAAAACCAGAACATCGGTGTCTCTGGACTGCACTACAACATTGTCTGTGTGATGTTCAGTGCAATGAAGAATTATTCTGGTGTCTGCCTCCTCATGTCGAGCTTCAAGTTGTGTTGTATCCACATCTGATTTAGATGATTCAGCCATCTCTTCATCGCTGAACCCACCAGCTACTACAATTATTTTATCTGACCCACGCGGGTAAAACTGGGAAACGTGCCGCAACCCGGGAGATCAATCGCCCACGCATTTAAGGGTGAAGCCACGCAGTTGAAGTGATGATTGGCTTAGCAGAAAATTTGAAACAAAAAGAATAAAAAGATTAAGAAGTACAACACTCATAAAAGCAGGAGAGTGTATACAAAAAAGAAGCTTCCCACTCTCATTACATAGCATGGTCTCTCTTCTTGCTAAGAAGAGAGACCAGCAGTTAAGCAGCAGTGATGATAATTCTTCATTTGGACAGGGGAGCAGAATAGTAAATCTGGAGAAAATAAAAGAGTACACTGACAAAGTGGCCAAGCATGCTAAAAATTGTGATGGTTCCATTATGCTATGTAATGAGAGCAGGAATGGTCTGGCGTCAGTCTTTACAGGGAAGTGTTCCACTTGTCAGCACACTACTACATTGGAGACTTCTCAAAAAGTGAAAGGTCCCAAAGGGTACAACAGGTAATAAAATTTTTAAATAATAGTATCTCTGACAAATGCTGCTATATATTTATTATTTTTAATTCATTATTTTATTGGTAATTATTATTCTTGTTATTATTATCATTATTATAGTATTTAATGTTTGTAGTTATTATATTTAATTGTATTACATTTATTATTATTATTACTATCATTATTATTGCCACTTCATTCTATACTGCGGCATTTAGTGTACTGAAATTTCAGTTGTCCTGTACTTCTCTTGACTACTTTTTCCTCAAACTCTGTTTTTCCACATGATTTAATACTTCTGTTCTTAGCTTTTCTATTCCATCTCTTTTTCTGCTCTTCTCTTCATTCTTCTACAACTTGATTAATTTTAATTACTTAATTAATTATCCATTAAATGGCCTGTTCCTCAGTGGTTGCAAGTGATTTATGTATATTTAATGCAGATGGGAGACTAACCTGGCTGCAGTATGGGGGCAGATGTTCACTGGTGGTGGACACTGTGCCCTAGAGGAAACCATGAGCATAATGGGAGTACCTGTCATGACGAAGAATAGTTTCATAGACACAGAGAGGGTGATTGGAGAGATGTGGAAGCAGGAGCTACTACATCAATGGCTGAAGCAGGGCGAGAGGAAAAACAGCTAGTGATGGAGCGCGGAGAATACCATGAGGGGGTTCCTGCTATAACAGTGGTAGTGGATGGTGGCTGGAGCAAGAGATCCCACAAGCATTCTTATAATGCTAACTCTGGTGTGGGTATTATTTTGGGACATGCAACAGGAAAACTTCTCTACCTTGGTGTGCGCAACAAGTATTGCTTGGCTTGTGCCCAAGGCATTTCTCGTGATAAACATCGATGCTTCCTTAACTGGTCAGCTTCGTCTTCAGAAATAGAGACTTACATCCTTTTGGAGGGGTTTCTGGAGGCTGAGCGAGCACATGGAGTTCGATACTTGAAGTTTATTGGTGATGGCGACAGCTCAGTGTACCGTACTCTCTTCCAGAATGTTCCTGGATGGGGTCATGCCGGGGTGGACTTACACCAACCAATAACATTCAGGTACAACTGAGCAGATTGATAGGGAAGGCAGAGCAACTTATTGGGAATGTCACGACAAATCTAGATAGCTGAATCCTGGATGCATATCAGAACGAAGTTTGACGGGGGGAAAGTTATTAACAGGTGTCAGAGTGGAGCATCGGAACACCGATGCATAGGAGCTGGACTACGTCAGAACATGGGTAGGGAATGGAGTCTTCATGCATGGAAAGATATGACTAAATTTTCCCCAAACCAAGTTTTTATCAATGCAATAGAGCGTTCAGCTAAAATCTTAGCTTGCAGTGCTTATAGTAGACATGACGGAGGTATTCTACCTGACCAAGTGACAGAAGACTTTCTCCAGAGCATCTAGCTACAAGAACTAAAATCTGTTTCTATCATACAAGAGTGTCTGTCACACAGGAAGAAAGGATATCAATTGAACAACAAACAAGAGATCAGGACTACAGTGATCAATGGCAACAAGAAAGGAGAAAACGGCTGACAGCTTCTGTGGTTGGGGGAATTGCAAAATTGAAGGAAAAAACAAAAAAAAGCAAGAAAGTACAAGCACCACTATACAGTACGTTTAGAGGAAACAAGGCGACTCACTATGGCAGGTCAATGGAAGCTGTATCTATTCACCAATATGTGTCACACCACCAGAAACAAGATCCCAATTTTTGAGTTGACAAGTGTGGGCTGTTCATTTCTTAAACCAATAACTGGCTAGCTGCCTCTCCAGATGGTATTGTCCATGACTCGAGTAACACTGCGGACGCGTTGGGACTAGTAGAAATTAAATTAAAAACCCGTTTTCTTTGAAAGACAAACACTTAGATGAAGCATGCAAGAACTCCTCTTTTCAGACATGACTACTACTTTCCAGTGCAGTGCCAGTTATGCTGTACTGACAAGAATTGGTGTGACTTTGTTAAAAATCAAAAACAAAAGAAAGGTAGCCTTCCCTCTAATCTTCCCCAACTAGCATTACTCCCGAGTTTAATATTCTTGATAGCTAGCATTGCATTCCAAATGTAGTGCTCAAGATCACAGTTTAAATGTTTCAGGGTGTAAATCCATTACAAGCTACACATGTTCATAGCTAATAGTCAACGGGAATAGCTAGTTAGTGAATTATAGGGACCTATATAGTGTACCTAATGATCACTAAGTGGCTAGAGCTACCACTAAGAGTAACTTACTGGTCACTAACTGGATGGCACACCAAATAGCGGAATACAACCACATTGCGCAGAGTGTCTGAAATAAGAGGTGTAGGGCGTGGCTAATGAAAGCTAATACACCACCGCCACATAATAACAACTGCTCACGTGAATTTTAATTGTAGATTACGTCGGGGTCAATTATGCGGAATGACCATGACAACGAGGAGGCCGTGGTGTGCAAGGGACCCTATATGTGTTCATAGTCATAGATACTTGGAAATATCCGAAAGCTGCGTGACAATCATGAAATTCACGGGCGTCGGATGGTGGCCGAGCAACCATGACCACACCAACATTTTAACAAAAAGGGGCGCGTCTATTCAAGCCTTTACCTGAACGCGTTCTCGTTGTCGAACTTGGGAGGTCGAAATCGAGCTACTAGGAGACTTTCCATTCAGTTATTTGCCACATATTTCAGGAAAATAAAACTATGACAGCTACCAAAGCCAGGTATTTGCAAGTTCTAATTTGGATCAGTTTTTTGTTTTGTTTTGTTTTTGTTATTGTTGTTTTCTTTATAAGTTCAACTAGCTATATTAGCTATGATAGAATACACTCTACATAATAGCTATTACTATAATTTAACATTATTTATTTGAATGAACCTACTGATTGTTATAAAAATTATTTGCTTCGTAATATAGTAATATATGGCTTGTACTGAATTGGTTGGTGTGATTACAGTGGAATTTGAATTTATTAACGCAGAGCATAGACTTATACTCTTAGGTTCACTTGATAGAAAAATCACTGTATTGTCTATAAAATTTGTTACTTGAACAAATGAGTGAGTGTGACTTCCTACTCTGCTGAAATTTGGCCACTTCAGACCGTCCACAGGGATGAGATAAGCAGCGATTGCCTCTAGTTTTTCATGATGCCAGATATGAAATAAAAAGTTTATCTTATAACTGTCTACCCATAAGCGAATCAACAACATAATATAAATTGAAACATCTTAGCTCAATTCCACAGCTGTTTATTCATTCTGCTTGCTACTTCTCTGACTTTTTTTTAGATTGGGGTGGGAAAAGTGAAAACCTTGACTGGAGAACTTGATTTCTTACTCTCTACTTGTTTTTTGTAAATTGTTGAACCACACCCATTTTTATGTAGCTATGCTTTATTTGAACAGCACAAGTTGTTATTGCTTCTGATATCTATTTCTATCTTGTTTATATCACTTGATAAAATTATGAAATATACTGCAAATTTCTAAGAACTATTTTTAAATAATTTAACCATTAAAAATATCATAACTATATTGTGGGGGTTAAGGGAACATGTCACCCCATTTACACCTCTGGATCAGCTCTTGTTGGTGAATGTTATGACATTGGTTTTATTGATATGCTATACCATTTTTCAGCTACTAACTGTCACAAAGTTATTTCTAGATGGGTTAAATTTGTTAACATCTAATAATTGTTCAACTACTACTCACTAAAAAAATTCTATATTACTACAACTACATAACAATTTGTTACAAGCTTCACTAATACAAATTTGGACATTGAACGTTCATAGCATTTAGCTACATCATATAGCTTCATAAACACGCGGCACTTCTATCTCTGGAAACGAAGTGGCAGGTACTTCAGTTCTGACTTGCACTTTTCCATAAGCTGAGCACTCTTCCATAACAACTTCACCATCCTGAAGTTCAACTTTCTTTTTCTTTGACTTCTGTGGCTTTTTATGTTGATCATATTTCACATCTCTCTGATTAAAACTCCTACTAGCTCTATAAAATTTAATGATGATAAGATAGAGCTAATTAATGAATAATAAACAGAAACAGAGCAGATTTATAGCTACACTCTCTTTTTAAAAACACAGACAAGTATAGCATATTGTAAGTTGTTTGTTCTCATTTGCTACTATACAGTACAGCCACTTTTAGTGCAAAATTATGAAATGTATGAAAATAACAATTTTATATACTCCGTAACAACTTCATGAGATGAGTTGCTCTGGTTAAAATTATTTCTACTACTGCTAGGGATACGTAGCAACTAATATGTTCACTTTTCCATAAGCTCAAATTCTACATAATATATAGAATACTGAAAAAAAATGGTCCTGAAGTATTATAAACTATCAGTGACATTTTATAAACACCAGAACCTGCTTGATGACTAATATTGCTACATTCTATACAAGTGATCATGAAAATAAGGAAAACACTTCCAATCAATCTCTCAAAATTTAATTGCGCATGTATGACTTACTTACAGTTCCTTAAAAAATAAGACATTTTTTATCTAACATAGTAGCTTGAAAATTTTAGCAGTTAGCTAAATGAATTAAAAAATTAGAGACAAAAATGTTATTGTTTGCATGACTATAAACAATAATACTCTCTAAAAACATGAGAATTCATGATTACTATAGATAACATATTTTAATTTTCCCACTAGTACAAAGTCATAGTATTCATAGTTATTCACCCATAAGGATGTTATACCTTAATTTATGGTTGTCACTTTTGAGGTCATTGGTTGTAAACAACATCAAGATTCTTTATCAGAGAATTTTGCTAGTGCTATTTGGGATCCTGAATCCAAAAACAAAGCCAGCTCTTTGCTTCTGTCAATTACAGTGTTTGAATTATTGTATTTCTAATAATGTATCAATTCTTGTCTCACCTTGCTGGGATCACTGTCAAGTTACAAGGCACTGAAGTAGATAGAATGAAAGCATACAATCAAATTTATGACATTAAATCATTTACAAAACAATCAGAAAAAATATAAACATTGAATTTCACAAAGTTTATCTGCAGGCAGAGCGAATGGGTGAGAGTGTCAATGTTGACCCATCTAAGCCAAGAAGCTGTGCTCGTCAACACAACAGACCAAATGCCGCAGCTGAGAATATTGAAGATTGGTACAGAATCAATGTTGCCATTCCTTTTATTGATCACATAATCACGGAACTTGACTCCGAGTTTTCTGGTTTGGCCAAAACTGTATCAACTCTTCTTGAATTAGTGCCTTTAAATATACACACAAATGAAGTCATAGATTTAACTGAAATTAAGCAACTCTATCTTAATGATTTACTAACTCCTGAAACTCTTGAACAATAGTTAAGCAGATGGAAGCACAAATTTCAATCATAAAAAGAAAAACCTAGCAATTTTTAAGAAGCTCTAAACCATTGTGATTCACAGATTTTTCCAAATATATATGCGCTATTACAAATTGCTTGTACAATTCCAGTGACATCATGTGAACATGATGGAAGCATTTTGTGTCACCTTAATACTTACAAACGTTCTTCGATGACAAATGAAAGGTAGCCTTGATGACTATTCATTATAATCATGTAATAGATGTAGATAGAGTAGTAGATATATTATTTTGTACAATTTCATTCTAGAATAATGCATTTAAATGCTTTGCTATGTTAGTGAATATGTAGCAAGTATACTAAGTGATCCAATTTGGTTTGAGGAAGTTCACCCGCTACCTTATAGCTATTTCTCTTTTATTTATTTATTCTATGTGTGTGTAGGTTAGCCTTGAGAATGTTACTAAAAGAAAGAGCAATTATTTAACAAGTTATTCATCAACATTGTTTACATTTTTATCCTTACTTAATACCTCATTTATCTTGATTATTAATAGTCATTTCATGTTCTCATTATACTGATTGTCAATTGATCTTCATTCAAATTTTACCTAGATACCTGCATGCAGAACTCCGGATGTCCCTTTTACCATGAAGCAATGCAGCTTGTTATCAAAACTAATATTACCTTTCTCTAGAACTTCATTAGCCCTAGCTCTACTTGAAATGTTTTTTGATTTGGACAACTTCTGTTCATTAGCCTCATATTGAGTAGTATCTGCTTGTTTTCCTGTAGATGTTGTAGAATAATAACTAAAAACAGTTGCCTACTATTCCATTCAGTAATAAGAAATTTATTAATTTGTTCTGCTTAGGTATATATATTTTTTGTCTTCAAGACATAGAAAAACTTGTGACTCAACATAATATTATTAATAATAGCTATTAATAATTAAAATTGTATACTAATAAGTAACTAGACGTGTGTTCATTGGCAGACGAGGAAGACTAAGACGAATAACTAGTCATTGCTATTATACTTTTATTCTACTTAACAGTTTATGCCTAAAGAAGATCAAGAATTGTGTAGTCTAACTTTTCATAGCTGGTTATAATAGAGACACATTGATTTTCATAATTAGCACGTGAGTGAAGTTAGTGAGATACTCAGGAGCAACACAATCGAAAATCTGAGATACATATTAATAATGTTTAGATGTATGCATGTCATTATTGTGCTCTGATCCACTTGATTAAATCAGGGGGATTGATTGGTGTCCTACACGCTCTCCTTTTTCAGGATAAATCTCATCTTTTTGCTGCTTTATTTCTCACCTGAATGGAAATAAACACTGGGGTAGGAACAAGGGGGGGGGCAACAAAAGCCAGCCCCCCCCCCTTTGTCTTGAGATAAGGAGCAGGACCCCTAGTGTTTACACATTTGTGTGCAGGGGTAAATTTTTAAGCTAGTGAGAGATTTCAATATTATGCTTGGTACATGGGCGACCTCTTCTTTTCCCATAAGTGTATAATACATGTAGGTCCTGCAAAACCATAACTGAACTGAGCAATGAAGTTAACCATTTAGTAACGACTTGTGCATTGAAATGAATGCTTTTCTTGTAATAAACCTATAGTATGAGTTGTTGCTTACTTTATCAACTGACAATGCTTATACCCAACTATTAGAGTCACTAGGGATAGGAGAAATGAGGCAGGAGGGCGACTTCCCCTCCCCCCCCCCTCTCCCCACTGTTAACATTTGGGGGCTTGGCAGTATAATAGCTGCACAACATATTACTGAGTCTTAAGTCCTATAGTAGAATAACATGTGTGGTCCTCAAGCATAGTCACTCCTACATATTCCAGTTTCATTGAAATAGCCACTAGTGCAACTAATTCCCTTGTTGGTGTTTTCTCTTATTAACATGAGGACAGTAATCACAAATGTTTTCATTATTGTATAATAATATATATATATTAATTAAGAAATTTTTTTCATTAAAAATCATATTGTTTTAGCTGCTTAAGTCCTACCTATTAAATTTCTATATAAAAAAAAAGTATCACATTGAACAATTACACAACTAAATACAAACATTTTTATGCTTCAGAGGAACAAGTTTGCACATAATAAGTTCAGTATATTTTATATAGCTTCATAAACACGTGGCACTTCTATCTCATCCCTTGAAATTCTAGGTATGTCAGTTCTAACTTGTACCGTTCCATAAGCTAGGCAATCTTCCATCACTACTTCACCATCCACAACACTCACTTTACTCTCATTTGATTTCTTTTGCTTATTATGTCCATAATTCACATCTCTTTGCCTGACACTTCTACTAGCTCTATTTAATAAATATACATGAGAATAAAATTTATGATATAGTAACAGAGATAAAGCTAACATCTAATTTTGTGACATTTCTTGAAAATAAGTAAGACTGTCTGAAACTTTTTTAAGTGTTTGTTCTAATTTGTTAATGTAGAAAGCAATGTTGTGAAATTATATACCAAAATTCACACTCAATTACAATCAATTCAATATAACCTGTAAACCTGTTTAGGTTAAAATTGTACAATAAATTTAAGAGTATACACTGCCTGAAAACAGTACATTGACAACTGCAATAAAATTTGTAAACTGTGCTGATAATTATACTTGACAAAATTTTACACGACTACTGTAGAAGTTAAAGAGCACATTATACACTAACTTACACTTTTGTTATGGACTCTTTTCAGGCAATGATAGCTGCTATGTGAAAATCATAGTAAAATAGACAGTTTTCTTTAAAAAACAAACGAAATATATTTAACTGTTGAAATATCAATGAAACGGTCGTTCTGACTGACAGTTCTTGTAGTTACCCAACAGCTTTTTGAAAATATCCAAGCAAGAAAACAATTTACAAGACTACTGTAGAAGTATTGGCTATTAAAAGGAAAACAATTTGCTATTATTATAATTGTTTCAGCCGAGAATGACTGCATCAAGAAAAAAAAAATATAAGATGTAGCTACTGGTTTAACACATAAAGAGCAACTGTGAATTTTGATTTTGTGGGTTGATGAGATGTTAGCTATCCATGAAAATGAACAAATAGTGCTCCCTAAAATAGATGATGAAATGTCTAAAACAGTTTTTTTTTGCTTTTCTTCAACTACGATAGAACCAGATTTGGTTGAAGCCTGATGAGGCATCAAATATGAGTGGTCATATCAGTTCACTAGCAGGAGGATGAGCATACATCATGTACACTGTTTAGGACATCATTTATATCTGAGCCTTCACAAAATCACCTAACATATTATACCTACCAAGTAAGCATGAGAGCAAGCTAAAGAATAGCGAATATTTTATGTGTTACCAAAGAGATCATATTTGTTTCAAGCATTAAGATGAAATCTAGTGATTTTGTTGGGAGTTAACCTGGCTTATCTCATATTTTTAACACCAGATCAGTTTTCGCTTATGCTGCTGAGAAAGAATAACATTATACAGGGGATTGTGGTGAGTACATAACTAGCTGAAGCATTATTTTAGAGGCAAATAAAGCACATCAATATGAATATGAAATCCTTGTAAATTCAACAGTATTATGAAGCTTTGAAAACTATAAAGTGAGATATAAACAGCCAGCTTCAACAGACATCAGGTATGTTACTAAAAAATTGACCCAATTCTTTTACAGAAACCTTACGAAATATCAAGTCATTTTCATGTTTGAGAACTGTGTGCAGTATAATGAATATGATTAGGAACTTGAGGATAATACATATCTTGCTCATAATTTCAGATACTTCAGCAATTGCAAGGCAAATATTTTCTGCAATGCATAGACTGAAGAGAATTTCTTAGACCTTCAATTATACAGGTATTTTTTTAAATAATGTCATTATTTTTAATGTTAACATACATAAAACTTATATTATTGATTTTAAATAGCATTTGTTGACAAGGAGAAAATATGTTGTATTGTTGAGTAGTTTTTATTACTAACAGTTTTGTTTTACTCCTCATAATTTTTCATTCCTCATAATTTGGTAATTATATACTATAATGCAGACGTGTGGTATATGTTTATTATAATGTACCTGGTTAATTTCAGTGTCACTATATTTTACTGGACTTAATTACATTTAAACTGAAACTGATAACTATTGAATGGAAATAAATAATTTGGCTATAAATGCGTATAAATTACCACCTGCCATTACATTTTCACCTTTAATCAAATTCCTTAAAAAAGGCATAATTATTCGCTATTAATTTCTTGCTTTACATGTATATCAAACTTCATGATTCTACTTTAACTGCAGTAACAAGTTAAAATACGGAGAATGCAATACACAATTAGATATACTAAATTGCCATTTCTGCATGCATTATTTTCTTGAAATTTTTGATACATTCTCAGGCATACCATGACATTGCTTTAAAATAGCAAATAATATTAAATAAATACCTACACACCTTTCAGTTATGAAGTTACATTACATTTATACAAAAAGAATCTATTGCGATAATATTATAGTTAGTTTAATACTTACTTCAATTTGCATCCAAGTACAATAATTATGGCCATAAGTGTAATTATTATTGCAGAACTTATTATTATTACACCAATTAAGCTTCCTACATATAATTCACATGTCTGTGACTCTTGGTGTCCCATTTGAAAAGTACTAGCTCTTATATTCGTGGTATAGATACTCTGTATATTCACAGAAAACTTCTTTGAAGTTAAGTTCATCATTGAGTCACAAATTAATGGTGTTAATTCAATACTGCAGTCCATGCAAGGGTCCATAATAACAATTCTAGTGTTTTGTATGAAAGTGAATTTGTTTCCACTATCAGAAATTCTTCCACTTTTACTTTCATTTGTGTAGAAATAGTCCACAACATGAGGTCCAAGAAGAGGTGGAATACTAACTTCAATAATTCCACCAGCCATTTCAAATTGAGAGAAACTTGCGGAAAAACTTCCTAGTGCTATTATATAATATAGTTAAAAGAGTCTAAAAATGTGCTTCAGCAATTTCTTTTAAAGGATAAGTTTCAATTACGTTTGTGGCAAATAATGTTAGAATTCATTCTCAAAAATAAATTACTTTTTTTTAAGTTAATGTTTAACAGAGAAGTTACACAGAGCATAAGCATTATATTGATTAAGAAAATTTGTACTTAATATAAGTTAAAAATTACAACCGAATAATTACAACTTCTTAATCTTATAATGCTATTATATATTATGTTATCTAATTGCTTCACTGCTTGTAATTGCTGGAGTAATTGTGATTATGTACTTGCAGTAGTTTAGATAAAATTTAGTATCATTTATTTTCCATAATAGTTTACCTCTCTATTTACCATCACTATGATGAGAAAGCAAACTCAGCTGATTATGTTTCTTTATTATGTTCTCTATAACAGAAAAAAAAGTCTTAAAGATCCCTGGGTGAATATGGTGATCAGAACTTAATAATTGTAATTATACTTATTAAAAGGTTTGTCGTTTTAGGTATAATGGGCATTTCTTAATTTTGGTATCACTTATGTTAATGGTTATTAATAAACCATCAGATAGCTCATAAATAGACCAACATTTAGATACTAATAGTCTAGACATGCTAATTGTCTACCTAAGATACAGGATCTACTAATATAAATGTCATTTTTAATGTTCAGGGGCAGAACTAGAATTTGTAAGTGGATGGGTTTGGGAGTACTAAGGGTGTACACATAAAATGGAGATCATTATAATACTGTGACAATCCAGTAGTCACAAATTTTAATCATCAAATTTCAGAAAAAACAAAAAAATAGTTTAATATTTAATAAGTAAAATGGGGCAGGCAACAACTTGGTAATTACTGATACCAAAATTTATGCATTCTGTATAGACTCTCATGTATCTAGCAAATGATCATCTCTTGTTCTTATCTACTTTGTACTTGGTAGTATACACAGAGGTTGTGAAACTTAGTTGCAGCTAATGCTGTGATAAAGTCTAATGTTCTCTTGCCACTTTCGCACACAATCTTTCATATCATAAATATTCAAGTGTCACTCCTGTTTTATCATAATTATATGCTAACAAAAACTTGCATCTCTTTCCCTAATATGTTCCGAGCCTCTTGATATACTCATGCTTGTTATCTCAGTTGACAATAAACTGGTTTGTTCTTATTGCAAAATCTATCATTTCTGTGAAGGATATAATGCCCAGTTGTCCCTATTATCTATAGCCACAAGTAACAACTATTGCATTTTCATGCTTTCGATGTGCACAATTCATACTCACATTATAGCTCATACACACTAAAACAATGCTGTACTTGATCTGACAGAAAAAAAATCATAATCAGATAGAATCAGATATCATTCACTAACACGGGCTTGTGTGCTTCATGAAAGGACAATCTACCACTAAGCAGAGTGGTGAATTATTACTAATTGATTACTTTTTTCAGCTGTCACTATTATCTATATAGTTTCCCCTAGCATATTCCTGACTCCTCTTTTGCCATAGGTTAACTGCACAACCCAAATTTTGGATGTGTGTTCTGAAAATAGCACTGATTTTTAACTATCTAAATTACTCATATCTTACATGTAGTTACACTGTGCCTCGCAAAAAAAAACAACAACATAATGCCCTAAGACTAAGATCAAGAATAGAGTAGTCCGATTTGCTCATTCATAGCTGGTTGAGAGAGAGACACATTGATTGGTAATAATTAGTGAGCGAGGCAAGCAAGACACGATCACAGGTGACACATAAAATTGCAGATATTTGTTTATAAGCTCGTACATGTGAATAAATTTGTATTATATTTTTTGTTACAATTATGTGTTCTCTTGGTAGTCGACCCGTTCCAAACTCCATTAAACACAATCCTTTTGTTAACGCTCACTCCAAGAGAATATAATTGTTTACCATTAGGAATTGACTGTTTCTAATGTGAACTAAATATTGCAGGATGCAGTTATGGCTTACAAACTTACTGGAGTTCATTTATAGAATTAGTGGCAATAGTATGTCATCTTGATTAATGTGCAGTTTGTTATAGCTGTTCTTACTGGAAATTCCATTGCCCATTATTGCATCACCAAGAAAACACAGAAATAAATCTTGCATTGGTTAATTCAGTGAATGAGTGAGTTGAGAGAGTTTTGTTAAATTTTCTGCTTAGAAACAATAAACTTATCTGATTTAGTGTTAGGCTCTAAATTGTGTGAGAATTCATCAGAATTGATAGTTGTTGCTTTTTCACGCCACATAATTTGCAACAAGTGGTTACTAAGTCATTGCAACCATTTCCAATGACAAAATTAAATAGACTCTGCCATGTTTTAGTTGTTCAGTTGTTGTTGTTTTTTGTTTGTAGCTGATGGTAATTTATATAGTCAATAATTTTATTAATGTTTAGAATTATTTGTGCACAATGGCTAGCTTATCATTTGTACTAAAGCATATCACTTATACACCTGCATTCATGCATGCATGCATACATACATACATACATACATACATACAGACAGACATACATAAATTAATATAAATACTCATACACACATACATACTTACCTGAAAAATTCACTTCCCGTTCCTCTGTCACTGGTTCACTTTCTCTATTGCTTCTGTCCACACCAGACACTGTAAAGTTATATGCCTCACAGCACACAGGTAATGCACCGAATGCCATAGTGTTGTAGGCATTTGACTGTGTAACATCCACTAGTGTAGTGTTAGTATAATCACATCCAATTCCAGTGATCATTAATTTATACATAAAAACACATGATGATGCTATGCCACTTTGTAGGACGTCAAAATTGAACATTACACCATTATTGTTACTATGTGCTGATTGCTGAATATTGTTCAACATTGGTGCATCTGGAACACCTACAGTTATGACAGGGGTAATTGCATCATGTGCTTAAGGAAAAATGTCCTTGTTTCAGCAATATTTACAAAGATCCACAATTGAATTAATGATTAAAGGTTTATTTCTATATAATTTATTGGAATAGAATGATTTTTAACTTGAAAATACAAAAAATTCAACTAATTGAAAATTATAGATCTATGGACCTTCATCAGTGATATTCACTATGATTGAAATAATGGCTAATGACTTCATGTGAAAAATGACACGGTTGAGGACATTAGCTACTATTTTCAGCATAGCAGATATTTATGATGAAGGTTCACAAACCCAAATTAATGATAATCTTCAAGTAAACTATTATTGCAATATTTAAGATCGCATTATTATAGTACAAAATTTATTGCAATAGTGCATGCAATTGCTGTGTAACTGACTGGATTTATTTTTTATCTATTTGGGAAATTAATAATTTTTAAAATTCAAATGAAATCAACCTGGATTGTTGCAACCACAAATACATGAAATGTTGTCATACAAAATTTATCCTTCAATTCAAGCAGAATATACACACAGGGTAAAAAGAGTCCATTTACAACCATAACAAAATCTGTAAACTGTCTTGATAATTAGTTACAACAAATTTACAAGGTTGTAGAAGTTATCAAGCTAGTTATCAACACATTATACACTAATTTATGATTTAGTTATGGTTGTTAATGGACACTTTTCGGGCAGTGACAGCCACCATGCTTTCTGATGTTGCTAGCTCCAATTTGAGACAAAATAAAGTTAATACTGGTAATAACACAGACCCTAAGCCAGCACTTAAACATATAGTAGTACAGTCACACTTCATCCATTCATCCAGTTAAATGGCTTTCTGAAAGTTGAGGCAGAATTAGAAGCAGGGAGAGATGAGAGTGAATTACTGACACCAGATTATGTTACAACTCTCCTAGATTAAATGGTAACTACATGAACAAGAGCTAAAACATCAACTTAGGGAAAATGTATCATTGTATTTATATCCCAGCTATATACCCATTTCTAACACTGTATTTGGCTAAAGATAGACATTTTTAATGTTAACTGTTGAAATCCTTCGACAAATATTGTGAATATAAACTTTTTCCATAGAATTTCAGTTGGAATTGATGCCAACACCAGGCCTATAGTTATATATAACTTACAAAAACACCAAAATTAATTCTAAACACCTGCATAGTATTGCCTAAATCGAAATACTTGAGTTAAGAAAGAGTTCAACGGTAAACAACTAATTACATGCTTGCCAATTGTGCACAAGCAAATTATATATATGTAAGGATGGTATTCAGTCCTTTAAACATGGGATGGTGATTTTAAAGTAGTAGGAACAGACTAAAACCATTTTCTAAAATACTTTTTTTTTAAGTTGCACCTACTATGGCATTAAAGAAACTTTACCTGTAGATTCTTTTGAAATAACTGCTTATTTTAGTAGTTGAGAGATTATTATCAAATGCTACTTAGAAAAACTAATTTTTGTTACTACAGGAGCTAATAATACGTTATTAATAATATTTTTCCAGTATTGTGATGCATATAATTTTTTATTATTATTATCAGCTACCATCAAACAGTTACATAACTTTGTTTTCAAAGAAAGCTTGAAAAAAAACTCTGGCTAGGCCCAAGGCATCAGGCCTAAGCATAGTCACCAATTGCCTTGGTTTTGTTAAGACTAAATTTTCAGTGCATGTTTCCATGTCTTATCCAGTTAATTGATTTTCCAATTTTTTGAACCAATAGCTATCATATTTACCAATCAGCTTTGCCTGGCAGGAAAGCTCCATTATTTTCTGCCAGTTCTGGAGTCCAACCTGGTTCATAAAATTCATCATTTTTTTTAACACTTTCTGTTAGTAGTTGCACTCATCCAGATTAAATGCAATAGAATTTCCACTAGCTATTCGTAGTAGTTCATTAAAAGTTCAACTTGGTAGCTAGATCCTACTTCAATGATTAATGGACACAAAGAACATCATGCACTGCCTTAGTGTTAGAATAACAATTTCTGTTAAAATAGAAGAAGTGTCAGTGTGTGTTCAGGTTTTTTATTCTTCAAGAAAGTCAGCAACAGTGAAATAAAGGAATGACTGTAAGTCTAATTCTTACTTCACTAATAAAGACATTATTAGTGCTGTGAGATTCAAGATGTCTCTTGCTCAGCCAATTATAAACTGACAAAGATTCATTATTCCTTAATAGCTAGCAAAATAACTGTTTCAAAAAAATTACAATAATGCCATATCCAGACTCACACTAGGGAAGTACTGGATATACAGATATATAATTCGATTTCACATTCCTGTTTATTTTCACCACACACAACAGTTCCCACTGCACTGCAGGTAAAACTCATCATTGCCAATGAATCATTTGTATTAAGTCAGTATTCATTCAGTTTGAAAGTCAACATTCATCTGGTGTAAGGGTCAGTAGTGGCATATGGTATGACCCTGACCATATTATAAGCTGCACCAGTACCGCCAGTCATATGTGCATCGTTACACAATATTAAATAACTTGGGATGAAAGTAAAAGCTACTAGTACTCACATATGTACATTATAACAACTTTTTTTAATTACACCAAAATAATGTAAATTTTATATTAAAATCATATTACTACTTCTTGCTGAAATCTTCTCGTTCTCACAAATTTACTAATTAGTTGCTACTTCAAAACATGTCCCAATTTGCATTGTTACTGCTTCAATGTATATAAACTTGATATAAAAAAATGATGATATAAATGAAGTCTCAATCAAATTTGAAGAATGTGGAAAAAGTAGACTAAACAAAAAATGTAAGAAGTGCAATTGATACAATTTGAGTGTTAATTATAGCAAACTTTCTCGTTCTAACATCGGCTGTTAGAACAAGATAATTTGCTACTATTATAATTATTTCAGCCGAGAATGACCGAATCACAAATTTATATGAAAAACACAAATCTAATCAGTAATTAGAGCTTCTTTATCAATTTCAAATTGAATTTGAATTATAGCGTAAAAATAAATGGGAACATGAACCTAATTTTTTTACCTAACACAGTAATGTCAACATTTTGATTGACATTAGAATCTCCACCAGATTCTCTACATAGAATATTAACTCCATTGAGTCCAGGGAATGCAGTTACTTGTAATGTACTTCTCCTCCCAGATCCTGTGCCGCTGGCTGACAGAGCAATGTTACCTACTGTTTCAGCGGTATCTAATGCAACTCTTCCATTATCGTTAGTTCCATCATCAAATAGGACAGCTTGAATTTTTTTAAACTGAAAAGCTCTGCCTCACGAGTCTGTAAACAAAAAATCGGAACGTTTTATTGGAAAATGATTTTTTATATTTCTTTGAGCGAAACATACGGTGAACGAGAAAGATTAAAACGGTAACGCAATCGAACGGAACAGTCGTTTTTTAACAAACAGCGTACAGTTTTTCAATTGGTGCGACGGCCATTCTACGGAATGGGTTTCGGAACTTTACTTTGTATTCTACTGTGTGGGAACGCCCACCCAGAAGAGAAGTAGGACGAAGAAGTCAGGAGACTATGAACAACAATAAACTTGATAATGGGAACTCATTAACAGTATGTGTTTATGTGTATAGTGCTATGTGTAGAGTTCACCATGTTTTACTTCCTTTTATGGTCATCTAGTTGTGTTCTATATTTAGTGTCCAATTAGATTTGTGTACATGCGCGGGAAAGGGTTTTATATACTACGGCCCTGACTCGTGCTTGTCAGATGTTGCGCTTGTCTGATTTTGCATAAGTCCAAACTCTTCTCTGTCATTCAATACCTTACAATCCTATAAGGTGGGCCTTGAGTCTCCTAGCTAGGAAGGTAGGAAGTTAAGCAGTTGGCCTTTGGTAACTGAGCACTGTCTGCGAGCAAGACTCTTCTCTGGTGGCAGCGGGTAACAGCTACCATACCCTGACTGACCCCACATACTGTACATAGCAGCTTTTCACGTGCAGCATACATGCATCATTTTAGTAAAAATATGTGCTCTTATGAGCAGCACTAATGAAAGGAAAAATATAATTGAGTGATAAGGAGAGTAATAGGATGTCACCCACCACAAATAACTCAAGAACTGCAGATGCCTTACCAAATACTGTAATGTCAACACTTTGATTAATACCAGGATCTCCAGAATCTCTACATAGAATATTAACTCCATTGAGTCCAGGGAATGCAGTTACTTGTAATGTACTTGTCCTTGTAGATCCTGTGCCACTGGCTGATAGAGTGAAGTTACCTACTGTTTCAGTGTCACCTAATGCAATCCTCCCATTATCCGCAGATGATCCATCAAGAAGTGGTAGAGCTACCCAATCATATCCTGACACAGCTAATGTACAAGTGAAGACTAACTCATCTCCAGTACAGAATTGTGTTTGAGAAGTTATCATACCATTTGACTGAATCTCCAATGCTGCATAACTAACTGTATAAACAACAAATTTTAGACCATAAAAATTACAAAAAAATTATGAGTGAATTTCCTTAAACAATAAAATGCCACTAAATTGAGTAAATTATCATAAATTACTTGAATAGTGAGTTCGTGCAAATTAATAATTAGCTTTTTCTAGTTGGGTTTTTTTGTCCAAATTTATGGTATCAATTTTATTAATGAAAATTAAGTTCAATGGAAATTTATCCAAGTGGGATCTAAGAATAATAGCATAGAAGTACTTCAGTATTAATTAAACTCCCGAGTTGCATAGATTCAACTAAGGCAGCTAGCTACATAGGCTAAATTATTATGTAAAACTAAAACACTCATTGTCAATATTATTTTTTATATACATTCTCTCTGTAATCTCACTACAAATGTTTCCTATGTGTACTAAAATGATCAACAATTTTAACTGTATCTCCTAAACTTTATTTTATCTTAATAATCTGAGGACAGAAGGAAAGCGTAATGAAAGAATATACACATAATCATATTAAACCAATGCAATGCTTCTGTGAGCATAGACTCGAAGAAGCCATATTAATTGAGGAGGTCACGCATAAAAGGGCGTAGACAGGCACATATTTTCATTAGAATGAAAAATGATGGCAGTCAGTTCTCTCACCAACTTTCCAGAGAACATTTTAGAACGAATAACAACAACTTAGCTCACAAAAAGCTTGAAAAATATGTATAAGGAAAAAGCCATGAGCATTTTAACAGAAGGAAACAAACAAAATGGCACATTATAAAATAGAAAGAAATTAAGCTTGCAATTGACGCAATTAAATCCAACTGCACTGGATTTAAGTGTAACAGTAATAACCTGATTTATGTGACCCTTGATATCACTTGAATATAGCAATAGTCACAAGTAACCCAATGCAACTAGATTAAGACTACCCCTTCTCTCTTTCTCATGTGTTCAAATCATTCAAAAATATTCGCATGACTACCCCGTACCAGTCAACCAAATACATGTTGAATACCATCAGGATATAGCTGAATACTATTCTGAGGGGATCATTATCAACCAAGGAGTACCTGGGCACACGGCACAGCATTGATAGGAGCTAGACATGATTATATTATTACATCACTTGAAATAAGGCCACAGATTTTGTGTACACAGAATAGCATTGAATTATAAACACGACCTCTATGTTTTTCCAAAAAGTAATTACAATAGAAATAATACAGAATTAATAACATTTCATTGCCACAATAAATTAATGGAGTAAAAATATTCCATGTAGCTAAGAACAGAATCTTTGAAAATTAAGAGGATTTCTGTTGGTCTGTTGAGAGTGAGACTGTAACATAACAGTACTCCTTAACAGTAGCTAAAAATACAGAATTGGAGTGCTTGCTTGATAGCTGGTTGTCATAGCTCAGTGGCAGAATGCTTATGCCTTAAGCATTATGTTTTGGCTTTAATTCCAGTGGTGACAAAATATTTTATTTCTGTATAAATATTTTTAATTCTATATTGTTTAAGCCTGTGAAAGAGAGAGAATACATCCAATGATTTAACTATCATAATTGATGCGCAAATATTTTGACACAAATATTAGTGTCACTCCCCACATTAGGAGTAGAAACAGATAGTAAACGAAGTACATAGCGCAAGTCCCAATGTCTACAATGGATTATGAGTTTATTACTGAATCAAAAAGGTGTAAAAATAACGTTTTTTGCTAACCAAGTCAATAATAAGTTGTGAACATATGGGATTAGAACGCTAATTGTGCTTCTTCAAGCTAAAATATCCTACAGATCCACACTTCATCTCTTGAAACTCTAGATCCAACTCTATGGCAATGAAAGCAGGATATACTAGCTTGTCGGATGCTAAGTACGAAAAAAAAGTACATACAGATTCCTATCGTCTTATATAGCTATAATCAAAAACTTTTAGCAGCTTTCACAGCACGAATCTCTGATTGAAGGTGATGACAAAAAGCAGTTTATATGTGCAACTTGAGATAAAAAAGTGTGCACATTGGATATTGCTATGTGCCTTATTCTATAGTAATTTGAATCATAGATAAATATATTGATTTTTTTTCTGTCTAACAGTTTTCCTCCAATGTTCCAAAACTTGCCTTTCATTTCAAAATCTAATTAAGTAATTTCTTCTATTAACAACAAAATATTGAGTTGCTAAGCTCCGCTGCTTTTAAGTAGGAGAGGGAGTAGGGCTTAGCCACTTTGATCACTTTGTCGTTATCCGACTGAATAATGTAACTTTATGATAAAAGCTGGTAAGGAGTCTACTTCTTCAAGTCTTCCTGATGTAAAAAATGAGTCCGTATCATATAAACAGTCTCCTTATTATACCAGTTGAACAGTTTCATTCCATCGATGTCTTCAATATTCGTCAATAAATAGTGAACTTTCACTGTTTGTATGCTATATTCTGTCATTTTATTCAGTCTGTAATCATGTATTTTATGGAGATATTATTAACTTATAGTTAACTGACCTGTATGATCAACCTTTTAAAGTTAATTCTTGATCACTTCAGTGGCCTGGTACTTAAATCATTCCTAAGTGGTCATCATAATGATCAAACGGAGACATGCTTAGAACAATTGAACTCCTTGACTCATAAACTTCTTATACAAAAATTTCAAAAAATTCTAACTTGTGACCTAGCTGCTAGTCTTCAACACTCGATTACACCCAAAGAGTAACAAATTGCTGAGGACAGTGGAGAGGAACGGATGGTTCCTGAGTTACTGACCATTTCTAAGTAGTATGGTGTATTATTGTTAGGATTAAGCCAATTTTAAACACTTTGGCTAGTGAAACTTGGTGCAGTCAAATCGGATCCACAGTAGCACTGGCTATGAAAAGCATTAATTTAAAAGGTGGTTACCAGTCCCTTTGTATATGCCCGTGATAATTACTGTTCACGATAAAACAACTGAAGTCTTCATTCTGCTGCCAGAACACATAGGAAATAATGATATTGTTTTTGGACTCATAGTTAAGACTATATCTACAAAGTTATGTTCAAATATGATGGGCTGATTATATTTCTTAGATTTAATTTCTTAGAACAAATGGCAATAACATTATAAAAAGTTATCTGATTAAAATATACAAACTCAACAGAACTCTTTGATAATTTTTGCATTAATTGTATGAACTTGCTATATCTCAACTAAAGTCCTTTATTGGTTACTATTAAATCCCCTAGATAATATTAAAAATCAAAACAAAAAAAGGTAGCCTTCCATCCAATGATATTCGCTAATATGTTTTATTTAGGTATTGTGGCTGATCAGGAACAGTTGTGGGCTGAGACACTTGCAGATGATACTGCAACAGAAGAAGATGTACAACGGGGTGGACTTACACTAACCAATATCGATCCTCGACTTTACCATGACATTCAGGTACAACTGAGCAGATTGATAGGGAAGGCAGAGCAACTTATTGGGAATGTCACAACAAATCTAGCTGAATCCTGGACGCATATCAGAACGAAGTTTGACGGGGGAAAAGTTAATAACAGGTGTCAGAGTGGAACATGGGAACATCGATGCATGGGAGCTGGACTACGTCAGAACATGGGTAGGGAATGGAGTCTTCACGCATTGAAAGATATGACTAAATCTTCCCCAAACCAAGTTTTTATCAATGCAATAGAGCGTTCAGCTAAAATCTTAGCAAATGATCAGAAAAGAAAGGCTACAGAAGCAGTAAAGGAGCAACGATGAAAAAGTAAGTATGCCAACAAAATGTGACACACCTGCAGCTCACAGTGCTTATAGTAGACATTACGGAGGTATTCTATCTGACCAGGTTACAGAAGACTTTTCTCCGGAGCAACTAGCTACAAGAACTAAAATCTGTTTCTATCATACAAGAGTGTCTGTCACACAGGAAGAAAGGATACAAATTGAAGAACAAACAAGAGATCAGGACAACAGTGATCAATGGCAACAAGAAAGGAGAAAACAGCTGACAGCTTCTGTGGTTGGGGGAATTGCAAAAATGAAGGGAAAAAAAAAGCAAGAAAGTACAAGCACCACTATATAGTACGTTTAGAGGAAACCAGGCGATTTGCTATTGCAGGTCAATGGAAGCTGCATCTCTATTCACCAATATGTATCACGCCACCAGAAGCAAGATCCCAATTTTTGAGTTGACTTGTGTGGGCTGTTCATTTCTGAAACCAATAACTGGCTAGCTGCCTCTCCAGATGGTATTGTCCATGACTCTAGTAACACTGCGGACGCGTTGGGACTAGTAGAAATTAAAAACCCGTTTTCTTTGAAAGACAAACATTTAGATGAAGCATGCAAGAATTCCTCTTTTTGCTTGGAAATTGATAGAGAAACAAAAGAAAGGAGACTTAAATGAAGACATGACTACTACTTTCCAGTGCAGTGCCAGTTATACTGTACTGACAAGAATTGGTGTGACTTTGTTGTATGCACGAGAAAGGATATACATATTGAATGCTTATATAGAGATCACAAGTGGTGGGGAACCCAACTTGCAAAATTGAGGAAGTTTTATTTTGATGCAATACTCCCAGAACTGGCATGCCCCAGATCCAGGTATGGAGGCATTCGAGAGCCATATAATTCACAACATGCAATTTATATTTCATTATTTATCACTTTAAATCATGTAAATTATTTTTTTCTTATATTATCAACCTTGCATTATTCTGCATTCAAATGCATCTTACAATTATGGAAACAGTTGTTACTGTTGTTGTTTTTCACATCAACAAACATCATAATTATGAAGAAACAATTTCCTACTGGCAATCTATTCATGTAACCTAATATAAACTGTGAGTCCCAAGCCAAGATAATGTTAAAAATCAAAAATAAAAGAAAGGGCCTTCCCTCCAATCTTCCCCAACTAGCATTACTCCCAAGTAATATTCTTGATAGCTAGCATTGCATTCCAAATGTAGTGCTCAAGATCACAGTTTAAATGTTTCAGAGAGTGTAAATCCATTACAAGCTACACATGTTCATAGCTAATAGTCAATGGGAATAGCTAGTTAGTGAATTATAGGGACCTATATTATAGTGTACCTAATGATCACTAAGTGGCTAGAGCTACAACTAAGAGTAACTTACTGGTCACTAACTGGATGGCACACCAAATAGCTGAATACAACCACATTGCGCAGAGTGTCTGAGATATGAGGTGAAGGGCGTGGCTAATGAAAGCTAATACACCACCACATAACAACAACTGCTCACGTGAATTCTAATTGTAGATTACGTCGGGGTCAATTATGCGGAATGACGTGACAACGAGGAGGCCGTGTGGTGTGCAAGGGACCCTATGAGTTCATAGTCGTAGATACTTGGAAATATCCGAAAGGTGCGTGACAATCATGTAATTCACGGGCGTCGGATGGTGGCTGAGCAGCCATGACGACACCAACATTTTAACAAAAAGGGGCGCGTCTATTCTAGCCTTTACCTGAACGCGTTCTCATTGTCGAACTTGGGAGGTCGAAATCGAGCTACTAGGAGTCTTTCCATTCAGTTATTTGCCACACATATTTCAGGAAAATTAAACTATGACTGCCACCAAAGCCAGGCGTTTGCATGTTCTAATTTGGATCAGTTTTGTTTAGATTTTTTTGGTTATTGTTGTTTTCTTTATAAGTTCAACTAGCTATATTAGCTATGATAGAATACACTCTACATAATAGCTATTGCTATAATTTAACATTATTTATTTGAATGAACCTACTGATTGTTATAAAAATAATTTGCTTTGTAATTTATAGTAAAACATGGCTTGTACTGAATTGTTTGGTGTGATTACAGTGGCATAGACATATACTCTTTTGTTCACTTGATAGAAAAATCACTGTATTGTGTTTTCTATTGTTACTTTCAAATGAGTGAGTGTGACTTCCTACTCCCCTGAAATTTGGCCACTTCAGACCGTCCACCGGGATGAGATAAGCAGCGATTGCCTCTAGTTTTTCATGATGCCAGATATGAAGTAAAAAGTTTATCTTATAACTGTCTACCCATAAGCGAATCAACAACATAATATAAATTGAAACATCTTAGCTCAATTCCACAGCTGTTTATTCATTCTGCTTGCTAATTCTCTGACTGTTTTCAGATTGGGGTGGGAAAAGTGAAAACCTTGACTGGAGAACTTGATTTCTTACTCTCTACTTGTTTTTTGTAAATTGTTGAACCACACCCATTTTTATGTAGCTATGCTTTATTTGAACAGCATAAGTTGTTACTGCTTCTGATATCTATTTCTATCTTGTTTATATCACTTCATAAAATTATGAAATATACTGCAAATTTCTAAGAACTATTTTTAAATAATTTAACCATTCAAAATATCATAATAAATATAACTATATTGTGGGGGTTAAGGGAACATGTCACCCATTTACACCTCTGGATCAGCTCTTGTTGGTGAAGGCTCTTCTTGAAATGAATTTCTATCGTAAAAATAGTCACTTCTGAGACCATAAGTTTTCTACATCTACTTGGTCCTCACTGCACAGCCAGATCATCACTGTATGAACTGAGCACACATTAGCTTGCATTTTTCAGCTAAAAGTATTGCAAAAAAAAACACAATGAGAAAGTAAAAAATAATGTTAAAAGATACACCATCAGATTGTCATTGACAGTGAAGTAAAACAACAATGGCTTAAGCAAAGAGTGAAAGAACATCTTGATGCCTGTAAGAGAGGCAACAAAAAAAATTTAATCATTCACTGTTCTCAAATTTATTGTGTTAATTTTAACTGAGTACAATCGATACCACTTCAATTTTACAAGTAAAATTGTTTGCTATAATTGTTGTAAACTTACATGCCCACCATTTGCTAGGAATTAAAGGTGGCTACAAACTATAATCCAGAATAAAATTATTATTTATCCTATTCTGCACCATCATAAAATTATGAACTCTGAACATACCACATTTGCCAATTCCGTTTCTGAGTAGATAAAATTACATATTATATGGAAATTCTGTAGTAATCTGAATCTGCCCCTAAAACTTTGGTGGCAACGAAATTTCCTGGTAATTCTCTGGGTTTTCACACTACAATCATGCGTAACATTGCCACCAATATTTGAGAGGTGGGGCACCAAAGTTTTATGGGCTACAAGACCCAATCCCTAGCGTACGATGTGTAGTAAAAATGTAATTGTGGTAATTGGTTTATAAAGTTAGATGTTAAAATTACAGTAATGACATTGGTTTTATTGATATGCTATACCATTTTTCAGCTACTAACTGTCACAAAGTTATTTTCTAGATGTGTTAATTTTGTTAAACAATTGTTCAACTACTACTCACTAACAAATTCTATATTACCACAACTACATAACAATCTGTTACAAGCTTCAATAATGCAAAATTTGACATTGAACGTTCATAGCGTTTAGCTACATCATATAGTTCCATAAACACTCGGCACTTCTATCTCAGGAAACGATGTGGCAGGTACTTCAGTTCTGACTTGCATTTTCCCATAAGCTGAGCATTCTTCCAAAACCACTTCACCATCCTGAACATCAGCTTTCTTTTCTTTGACTTCTGTGGCTTTTTATGTTGATCATAATTCACATCTCTCTGATTAAAACTCCTACTAGCTCTATTAAAGTTTATGATGATAAGATATAGCTAGTTAATAAAAAATGGACAGTAACAGAACAGACACATATACACTCCCTTTTTAAAAACATAGACAAGTATATCATATTGCAAGTTGTTTGTTCTCATTTGCTACCGTATAATACAGCCACTTAGTGCAAAATATTATATGAAATTTACGAAAATAGCAATTTTATTTACTCCTATATAAATGTTTATGGTAAATTGTTTGTGATGAATGTGTTTTGTCAAGAGTGAAAATATACATAACAACTTCATGAGTTGAGTTGCTCTGATCAAAACAAGTCATAGTGATCCTTTCTACTACTGCTAGGGTTACGTTAGCAACTAATATGTTCACTTTTCCATACGCTCAAATTCTACATAATAATAGAATACTGAAAAAAAATTGTCCTGAAGTATTATAAACTATCAGTGACATTTTATAAACACCAGAACCTGCTTAATGGCTAATATTGCTACATTTCTATACAAGTGAAAATAAGGTAAACACTACCAATCAATCTCTCAAAATGCTATTGTGCATGTATGACTTGCTTACAGTTCCTTAAAAATAAGACATTTTTCATCTAACATAGTAGCTTGAAAATTTTAGCAGTTAGCTAAATGAATAAAAAAATTGGAGACAAAAATTTTATTGTCTGCATGACTATAAACAATAATACTCTCTAAAAACATGAGAATTAATGACTATAGATAACATAAATTTTCCCACTAGTACAAAGTCATAGTATTCATAGTTATTCTCCCATAAGGATGTCATGACACACTTCAGCACAATCAGTGTGTCAACAGCTCAACAGAAGCATCAAAGTTAAATGTTAAAAAATTGAGTAAAATCTACTCTGACTAACAAGATCAATTCACTCCACTTTTGAGTTGTAAAAATGATAATTTTAAGAAACAAATGTAACCATTATACAAAAATCTTCAATAGCTAAATGGGCATGTGCAATGAATAGAATATAACCCCAATTCACCTAATTGTTGTTCAAATTTTTATGTCAGTTATAATGGACTAAAAATATTACTCAATCATAAACTTACTTCAATTTGCACCCAAGCACAATAATTATGGCCACAAGTGTAGTTATTACAGCAGAACCAATTGTAGTTAAACCAATTGAGCTGACAATGCAAATTTCATATGTCTGTGATGTTTGATGTCTCCTTTGAAAAGTGTTAGCTCCAGTCATGGTAATTATGCTACTTATTTCGACATAAAACTTTTTGAAGTAAAATTCATTATTGAGTAGCAAACTACCGTGGTGTTAATTTAATACTGCAGTCCATGCAAGGTTTCATAATAGCAATTCTAGTGATTTCTGTTAAATTGAATTTGTTGCAAATATCGGAAATCCTTCCACTTTGTCCTTCATTATGTGTAGAAATAGTCCACAACATTAGGTCCAAGAAGAGGAGGAGTAGTAACTTCAATAATTCCACCAGCCATTTCATTTTGAGAAAAACTTGCTGAAAAATTTTCTAGTGCTATTATATAAATAAAAAAAGTATAGCTATATATTTATTTTATGTGCAAGTATTTAAACCTATGATACAGGCAAGAAAAAATTCAACTTGGTATATTTTATTATTAATTTTTTTTATCAATAATATGGTATTACAGTCGAACCTCCCTACAACGGGACTCCGAGAAGCGGTCAGACTCTCAACAACGGTCAGACTGTTGGGAACGGAGTATTTTCTGCATGTTTGTAATGGATTTTATGACTCCAAGTAACGGTTGACTCTCTACTCCGGACAACGGCCAAGTTGTGTGCCCCAAAATGTAATGTCTTGTACAAAATTTACTTCTTGGGACGGCCAGTTAGCCACACCCAACTTATTGATGCCTCCATTTTGCCTAGCCTTTCAATTTTAGCTTGCCACCTAACTAATTTATGACTTGTGTGCCTTTCAATTTAATAAAAGACATAATACTAAATGAATGCTAATACTAATTTTACATTCATTACAGATGTCCCTCTATTAACTAGTTCTCTCATTCGGCAGACATAAACAGGTGGGCCGAACACGCGGTAGATACAGGGCACTTCCAGGCCATAACCGGCGCCTTTGTTCACTCTCTCTCCTTGGACCACAGCTTGTGCTATCTACTGGATCCACGTCAACATGCGAATCAGAGAAAACTTGAATTGAATTCTGGACATTGAGTGAAAAGAGGAGCCCTGGACTGATCCATAGACAGATCCATTTAAAAGAAGCTTGTTGCTTTTACCTTTAATGTCCTTTGGGTTTTCCCCAGAGGAAATCAAAGACTTTCTCTCCTTTAAGAGAATACTCTCAGAGTTTCTCTTTGAAGGGGTCATATAAGGTTTAATATACACCTTTGATTTGGTCAATTTACTTCGGTTGGATAGGATTACAGACACTTCAGTTGTTCTCAACAACTTCACAAGTAGAGGTCGAGGCCTTACATGAGAGGGGCTATATTTACCCATTCTCGTGCAATCTCTAACAGAAAGCTTAGAGATATCAGGCATGAGTGAAGATAATACTGATATCACTTGCTTTTGATCACTGTCTAACCTAACCTGATGTGAAGTGCCTTGAAGACATTCATCAATATCGTATATCACTAAGCTAAACTTACGTTCCCATATATTTACAAATTCTGCGCATCTTCACTTGCACATACAGTTTTTCTTCTCTTTAATGTCATTATGGAATCTCATTCCATTCCAGCTGACTGGAAGGTACACAAATTATTTCCTCTCCACAAGAAAGGAAGTGTATCTGAAGTTAGCAACTACAGGCCTATTTCTCTCCTAAACATTCTTCATAAAGTACTAGAATTAATAGTCTAAGATAATAGATTTTATATATCCAAAAATTTCAAAGACACAATTTGGTTTTATCAGAAATAGATCCACTCTTCAACAACTTCTTACTTCAGTTTTCAATTCTGTGGAGTCAAAGCGACACACAGAAATTGTGTTTCTTGATTTTGCCAAAGCCTTTGATTCAGTCCCCCACAATGAACTTCTGTATAAACTTTGGCTAACTGGCATTACTGGTCCTCTTTGGTTACTTTTCAAAGATTACTAACAAAATAGAAAGCATTTTGTTGAGGTTGAAGGGTGTAAATTTGACTTACTTCCTGTCAAATCAGGTGTACCTCAAGGTAGTGTACTTGGACCTCTGCTTTTTCTTATTTATGTTAACGACATCTGCTCTTTTTCGTCTGTGTTTTTATTTGCTGATGATGCCAAACTTATTGCCTCTCTAAACTCTGCAAGTGAGAATTTAGCTCTTCAAAAGGCTCTTGACAATTTATTGTCATGGTGTCAATCTTGAAAACTTTCTTTAAATACTTCTAAATGTGCATACATGAACGTCTCCCTATCATCATATACTAACAACAATTACACCATCGGTAATGATACAATTAAACTGTTTTAATTGTATCATTACCGATTAATCTCTGATATATAATTTATCTTGGTCTGTCCACATCAAAGAAATATGCAGCAAAGCTTATTGGTCTCTGTATTTAATTAGGCAAACAATTCCTTGCACATCACCCATTAACATTAAGAAGTCCCTCTATCTATCACTTGTAAGATCTCAGCTGACCTGCTGTTCCCAGCTATGGTTTCCCAACAAAATACAAGACATTATCTTATTGGAAAGAGTTCAACGGCGTGCAACTAAATACATTTTAAATAATTATAATATTTCTTACAAATTAAGACTTATTCATCTCAATATTTTACCACTAATGTACTACCTACAATTACTAGACCTATTATTTTTTGTTAAATGTCTTAAGAATCCGTCTGATTCATTTAATGTATTTAATCACGTCACTTTTCATTCTGGGTCCACAAGATCTTCATCTAATCCAAAAAACTCCGAAATAAGGTCAAACTCTCTACAAAGGCCAAAGGGTTCGTCCCCATGCATGGCTGTTGTTCGGAGGTTCGACTGTATATCATAACAAAAAGTTACACAAGCCAAAATATGTAGCTATAGATTATAAAATTGGTATCTGGGACAGAACTCTTAAATTATATAATACACAGCATTTGCATCATTTCATTTTCAAATGGCCCCTCAATTTTATCATTGATTACAATTAGTCCACCTAAAGATTCAGGACACCCACAGTTTAGCACTGCATGCTCATGCCAGTTTTGTAACCTTGCAAATAATATATAAAATACAAAAAGCTCTGAGTAAGTTAGTACATCTGGTATGGTATGCTAATAGTCTGCATGATTAGCAATTGTAGAATTTTCAAAACTGGAGGCAGTGAAGTTGGCTAAACTGCTATAATTGTGTAGTGTTTTTTTCTTCTAAAACCTCACGTTTTACTTGCTAACTCAAGTAAGCTCAAGTGAACTGCAGCATATAATATTATACATTATATATTTTATAATTGTATATATAGCAGAACAAAGGACACTCCTTTATAAAACACTAGTATATCACTGAAGCTGACTTCAGCTGAGATATACACAATTGTTACAATATAATTGTCCACAAGAAAAATATGTAGCAATCATACTTATCAAAAAACACTTCAAGTAAGTATAAATAGGTACTAATAGATATAAATATAGTATAGACCTTGATAGTCAATAATATATATTCAAATGTAATTGTCTTTGTCAAACATCTTAATGTCTATTTAAACAATTAGAGTATGCATTTTTATGCTGATTTTGACTACGTAATTACATTACATAGCTAAGCAAACCTAAGTAGTTCATAATATCAAGTTATTAGCTATATTCAATAAGTACAAATGTAGCAGAATTTCACCTACCTATTCAGATTGCAGTTAAAATCAATAGTTATAATGCATTTAAATATGTGTGTATTTGTATGCATATGAATGTATACAAAAACCTATCCTAACTAAATTGTGTGTTACAATCATTTTGTCAAATTATAGAGTCAACCTTGAACAAATTGTAACAAAAGCAAACTAACTGATTATGTTTCTTTATTATGTACTCTACAACAGCAAAAAAAAGTTGTCAGAGCCAAAATATGAATGTGTTACATTTATTTTCAAATATCTATGATAATTATAATAATTCATTTGACTATCAAATGTTTCTTCATCTTCAGTGTCATCATCATGAGACATGTTCATGCAACCAGTTTCCTTGCAATTGCCACAGACAGAAAGTGCATTCAATGTTGGCACTTATGAGCATCTCAAAGTAGTACATTCAAAATGCAATTACATCTGCAACAAGTGCTGAGGACCAGGATGTAGAGATGTTTGAAGTAGCACAAACACAATGATCCTTTGCTGCTACCGAGTTGTTGGCAAGGACTGTAGAAGATCATTTTACAGAAACGATTATGTTGGAGGGAATCCAATGTGTATCGTACACTATTACTATTGCTTTTTATGTTGCAGCATCACTTGCATAACACTGAACTAGAATTAAAGACCTTTACTTGCTCAAGAAACATATGCTTGATTTAATCCAACATAGAAGTGATCAAGAAATGTTGTATGGAAGTGGGTGTTGCTGAAAATATCTTGTTGGTGGCCTTGATATTCCAGATGTGAGGCTTTTAAAATTGTTTGGCTCAGGAAAGAAGAGGTCATGAGTCTCAAGCTTTGCATGATAGCAGAGCAAGACAGAGGTAAGTGTCATCAACAATTAAGACAATCTTGCTGGTAGTAACACAGTGAACAGTCCTCTTCACCAACAATCAAAAGATAAGTATCTCCTGATTGCATGCAAGTCTTGCAGACATTCTCTCACTCTCTGCTTAAAATGAAAATGAATAACACTGCTTACTGTTGGTCATTAAAAGTGCTCCATGCTAGCCTATTGAAGTCATGTTAGCAGTGGGTGTAAACTTCATGGGCTATTGCAATAATTTTATTTTATTTCATGTGGCAACAAGATATTAAGGCAGTGTCTAATAGTTTGTTACTCCTAATGTCATGAGTAATGCTAGCTACATATGCAGAAAGTAGCTGTAAAAACCAAGAAAAGCATAAAGTTTGGATGGTTGCTATAACTTCAAGGGTAATGAGCTTGCTCAGTAAGTGAAATAACAGACTATGGAATATCAAGACTTATTTCTCAGGTCATGTACCTAAAGATAATAATCATTGTGGAGATATCTAGGGTGGAAAAAGCAATTTATCACAGCAACAACAACTTAGAAATGTAATAATAGAATATTCACAAAATTTGAGTGGACTTGATGTATACACATAATGGCTTGGGAAGCATGACTCCTTTTAACCTTGTGATTAGTCATTCCTGTGATATTCCAATGTCCTGGATATAATTAAGCATCTTTCTTATTTTTTTTCAGCAGTCCCAAACGAAGCAAACTTTTGCAACAGATAGTGTCTTGTAACATATCTGAAACCACTAAATAAAAACCATTACTTGACTTGTGTAAAACTCGTTGGGCAGCAAGGCATATAGCATATCTGCACTTCTATCAGTGTTATACATTAATTTATGGTTGTCACTTTTGAAGTCTTTGGTTGTGGACAACGTCAAGATTCTTTATCAGAGAATTTCTCTAGTGCTACTTGGGATCCTGAATCCAAAAACAAAGCCAACTCTTTGCTTCTGTCAATTACAGAGTTTGAATTATTGTATTTCTAATAATGTATCAATTCTTGTCTCACCTTGCTGGGATCACTGTCAAGTTACAAGGCACTGAAGTAGATAGAATGAAAGCATACAATCAAATTGATGACATTAAATCATTTACAAAACAATCAGAAAAATATAAACAATGAATTTCACAAAGTTTATCTGCAGGCAGAGCGAATGGGTGAGAGTGTCAATGTTGACCCATCTAAGCCAAGAAGCTGTGCTCGTCAACACAACAGACCAAATGCCGCAGCTGAGAATATTGAAGATTGGTACAGAATCAATGTTGCCATTCCTTTCATTGATCACATAATCACACAACTTGACTCCCAGTTTTCTGGTTTGGCCAAAACTGTCAACTCTTCTTGAATTAGTGTCTTTATAATATACACACAAATGAAGTCATAGATTTAACTGAAATTAAACAACACTCTATCTTAAGCAGATGGAAGTACACATTTCAATCATAAAAAGAAAAACCTAGCAATTGTTAAGAAGCTCTAAACCATTGTGATTCACAGATTATTCCAAATATACATGTGCTATTACAAATTGCTTGTACAATTCCAGTGACATCATGTGAACGTGATGGAAGCATTTTGTGTCACCTTAATACATACAAACGTTCTTCGATGACAAATGAAAGGTAGCCTTGATGACTATTCATTATAATCATGTAATAGATGTAGATAGAGTAGTAGATATATTATTTTGTACAATTTCATTCTAGAAGAATGCATTTAAATACTTTGCTATGTTAGTGAATATGTAGGAAGTATACTAAGTGATCCAATTTGGTTTGAGGAAGTTCACCCGCTACCTTATAGCTATTTCTCTTTTATTTATTTTATTCTATGTGTGTGTAGGTTAGCCTTGAGAATGTTACTAAAAGAAAGAGCAATTATTTAACAAGTTATTCATCAACATTAGTTACATTTTTATCCTTACTTAATACCTCATAATTATATATTATCTTGATTATTAATAGTCATTTCATGTTCTCATTATACTGATTGTTAATTGATCTTCATTTCAAATTTTATTCTTCACTATTAGTAAATAAAAATACATTTGCAAATTATGTGGCTTAAAAGTAGGTGTGATTTAAGTGGGTGTGGCTTAAATGTGTGTGGCTTAAACAAGATTGGGCCAAAAAAGAATCCCCTTTTCAAATTGCTGGCTACCAACCTGAAATGTACAGATTACGTTATTAGACCTACTAGTAAAAAGACTCCACATTGAGTGGGCGTAATCAACCTAGCCAGGCGTAACCGTGAGACTATTAATAGCACCTGTGTAGGGTGTTACTAAAATCCGGGACGGGACACGCATAGAACGTTCGGCACAGTCCCGCCTATGGATATGCGGTAACTCAATGCTGGAACTCAATGAATATTGCCAACCCCCCTTCAGAGTAAATCAAGGGCATTGGCCATTGTAGCCAAGAACGAAAGAAAGATAGTGAACAATTACACTATAATAAATGTGATCCTTAGTTTTTTGTTGTTGTTGTTTTCTTTTGGAATATTGCATGTCAAGAAAATAAACAAGATTGAAGCAAGTTTTGTACAGTCTTGAGCAACCTTAATCAGCGAAGGAAAATAATTTCATACGCATATTATTTTATTATTTAAGCCAGTACACTGAGAGTAAAAATGTTCATTAGCATGCTCAAACACTATCACAGACAATTTAAAATATTGTACTCACCATGGTAGCTATCCAGCTATTATAAACTAAAGAATACACAAAATTCCCTTTTTTTCCCAGTATTCAGAATTATCTGTCCTCATATTTTTGTAAGAAATAAAAAACAATAATGCAAAATTAAATAGGTGATGGAGTGCAAATCTTTGCCATGAATAATGCTAGTGTGTAATAAAAAAATAAATAAAAAAAATTGAGTGATTTCGATAATAAGTTTCATTTCCTCAATTTCCTGCTTCATCTTGGCTCTTAAAGCAGGAACTATACTCTGCACATTAATTCTGTTACCGCTTTTATACTGTGGTTCCTCATCATTAGGTCGAGGTCTCTTTCTGTCACATTTTTTTTTCTCTTCTACTGCGAGTGGTTTTCCTAAAAATGGTCAAATTGTGAGATGTAAAACTTTGTTGTCTTTTCTGTCATTCCGATTGATAATCTAACGGCTAGCAAATGGTAACATTCTCCATTAGAGGGACAACTACAACTTTCCTTAGGAAATAAGGTAACTACACGCAGAACTCCGGATGTCCCTTTTATCGTGAAGCAATGCAGCTTGTTATCAAAACTAATATTACCTTTCTCTAGAAATTCATTAGCCCTAGCTCTACTTGAAATGTTATTTTGATTTGGACAACTTCTGTTCATTAGCCTCATTTTGAGTAGTATCTGCTTCTTTTCCTGTAGATGTTGTAGACATTAAGTTATTCATCACTCTATTTCAAAGATTCGTCACTATTTCTTCTGGAGAATAAGTAGGTATATTTTCTATTGGAATGACTTGAATATCTTTATAGGCTGAAGCTATAGAGTACTCCCCCAATCCAGCAATACCCTTGTTAATTTCTTGAAAATAAAACGTCTGCAATACTATGCCTGAGTTACATAGCAAATATGTTTGTTTTGTTTTTTTAATTAATTTGCAGACAAAAAATACACACGTGGGAAGCTCAATAATAACTAAAAACAGTTGCATACTATTCCAGTCAGTGTTAAGAAATATATTAATTTGTTCTGCTTAGGTATATATTTTTTGTCTTCAAGACATAGAAAAACTTGTGACTCAGCATATTAATAATAGCTATTAATAATTAAAATTATATATTAATAAGTAACTAGAAGTGTGTTCATTGGCAGACAAGGAAGACTAAGACGAATAACTAGTCATTGCTATTATACTTTTATTTCTACTTAACAGTTTATGCCTAAAGAAGATCAAGAATTGTGTAGTCTATCTTTTCATAGCTGGTTACATATAGACACATTGATTTTCATAATTAGCACGTGAGTGAAGCTAGTGAGACATTATCAGGAGCAACACAATCGAAAATCTGGGATACATGATAATAATGTTTAGATGTATGCATGTCGTTATTATGCTCTGATCCTTATAATCCTGTGTGACTAAACTTGTACACAAATGTGTAAACGCTAGGGGGTCCTGCTCCTTATCTCTAGACACTTCTGCTGCCCCCCCTGTTCCTACACACCTGGTGTTTATTTCCACTCAGGTGAGCTGCAAAAGGATGAGGTTTATCCTGAACATGTAAGGACACCAATCAATCACCCTGGTCTAATTATGAAAATCAATGTGTCTATATGTAACCAACTATGAAAAGATAGACTACACAATTCTTGATCTTCTTTAGGCATAAACTATTAAGTAGAAATAAAAGTGGAGGGGGGGGGACTGGCTTCTGCTGCCCCCCCCCCCCCCCAAAAAAAAAGGTGAGGTTTATCCTGAAAAAGGAGAGCAATCAACTTGATTAAATCAGGGTGATTGATTGGTGTCCTACATGCTCTCCTTTTTCAGGATAAACCTAATCTTTTTGCAGCTTTATTTCTCACCTGAGTGGAAATAAACACTGCTGTAGGAACAGGGGGGGGGCAGCAGAAGCCAGTTCCCCCCCCCCCCCTTGTCTAGAGATAAGGAGCAGGACGCCTAGTGTTTACACATTTGTGTAGGAGTGAATTTTTTACTTAAGCTAGTGAGAGATTTCAATATTATGCTTGGTACATGGGCAATCTCTTCTTTTCCCATGAATGTATAATTACATACATGCAGGTCCTGACAAATCATAACTGAACACTAAGCAATGAAGTTTACCATTTAGTAACGACTTGTGCATTGAAATGAAACGAAGGATGCTATTCTTGTAGCAAACCTATAGTATGAGTGGTTGCTTACTTTATCAACTGACAATGCTTATACCCAACTATTAGAGTCACTGGGGATAGGAGAAATGAGGCAGGAGGGGTGACTTCCCCTCCCCCCCCCCCCCCCCCCCCCCCCCTCTCCCCACTGTTAACATTTGGGGGCTTGGCAGTATAATAGCTGCACAACATATTACTGAGTCTTAAGTCCTATAGTAGAATAACATGTGTGGTCCTCAAGCATAGTCACTCCTACATATTCCAGTTTCATTGAAATAGCCACTAGTGCAACTAATTCCCTTGTTGGTGTTTTCTCTTATTAACATGAGGACAGTAATCACAAATGTTTTCATTATTGTATAATAATATATATATATTAATTAAGAAATTTTTTTCATTAAAAATCATATTGTTTTAGCTGCTTAAGTCCTACCTATTAAATTTCTATATAAAAAAAAAGTATCACATTGAACAATTACACAACTAAATACAAACATTTTTATGCTTCAGAGGAACAAGTTTGCACATAATAAGTTCAGTATATTTTATATAGCTTCATAAACACGTGGCACTTCTATCTCATCCCTTGAAATTCTAGGTATGTCAGTTCTAACTTGTACCGTTCCATAAGCTAGGCAATCTTCCATCACTACTTCACCATCCACAACACTCACTTTACTCTCATTTGATTTCTTTTGCTTATTATGTCCATAATTCACATCTCTTTGCCTGACACTTCTACTAGCTCTATTTAATAAATATACATGAGAATAAAATTTATGATATAGTAACAGAGATAAAGCTAACATCTAATTTTGTGACATTTCTTGAAAATAAGTAAGACTGTCTGAAACTTTTTTAAGTGTTTGTTCTAATTTGTTAATGTAGAAAGCAATGTTGTGAAATTATATACCAAAATTCACACTCAATTACAATCAATTCAATATAACCTGTAAACCTGTTTAGGTTAAAATTGTACAATAAATTTAAGAGTATACACTGCCTGAAAACAGTACATTGACAACTGCAATAAAATTTGTAAACTGTGCTGATAATTATAGTTGACAAAATTTTACACGACTACTGTAGAAGTTAAAGAGCACATTATACACTAACTTACACTTTTGTTATGGACTCTTTTCAGGCAATGATAGCTGCTATGTGAAAATCATAGTAAAATAGACAGTTTTCTTTAAAAAACAAACGAAATATATTTAACTGTTGAAATATCAATGAAACGGTCGTTCTGACTGACAGTTCTTCTAGTTACCCAATAGCTTTTTGAAAATATCCAAGCAAGAAAACAATTTACAAGACTACTGTAGAAGTATTGGCTATTAAAAGGAAAACAATTTGCTATTATTATAATTGTTTCAGCCGAGAATGACTGCATCAAGAAAAAAAATATATAAGATGTAGCTACTGGTTTAACACATAAAGAGCAACTGTGAATTTTGATTTTGTGGGTTGATGAGATGTTAGCTATCCATGAAAATGAACAAATAGTGCTCCCTAAAATAGATGATGAAATGTCTAAAACAGTTTTTTTTTGCTTTTCTTCAACTACGATAGAACCAGATTTGGTTGAAGCCTGATGAGGCATCAAATATGAGTGGTCATATCAGTTCACTAGCAGGAGGATGAGCATACATCATGTACACTGTTTAGGACATCATTTATATCTGAGCCTTCACAAAATCACCTAACATATTATACCTACGAATAGCGAATATTTTATGTGTTACCAAAGAGATCATGTTTCAAGCATTAAGATGAAATCTAGTGATTTTGTTGGGAGTTAACCTGGCTTATCTCATATTTTTAACACCAGATCAGTTTTCGCTTATGCTGCAGAGAAAGAATAACATTATACAGGGGATTGTGGTGAGTACATAACTAGCTGAAGCATTATTTTAGAGGCAAATAAAGCACATCAATATGAATATGAAATCCTTGTAAATTCAACAGTATTATGAAGCTTTGAAAACTATAAAGTGAGATATAAACAGCCAGCTTCAACAGACATCAGGTATGTTACTAAAAAATTGACCCAATTCTTTTACAGAAACCTTACGAAATATCAAGTCATTTTCATGTTTGAGAACTGTGTGCAGTATAATGAATATGATTAGGAACTTGAGGATAATACATATCTTGCTCATAATTTCAGATACTTCAGCAATTGCAAGGCAAATATTTTCTGCAATGCATAGACTGAAGAGAATTTCTTAGACCTTCAATTATACAGGTATTTTTTTAAATAATGTCATTATTTTTAATGTTAACATACATAAAACTTATATTATTGATTTTAAATAGTATTTGTTGACAAGGAGAAAATATGTTGTATTGTTGAGTAGTTTTTATTACTAACAGTTTTGTTTTACTCCTCATAATTTTTCATTCCTCATAATTTGGTAATTATAAATACTATAATGCAGACGTGTGGTATATGTTTATTATAATGTACCTGGTTAATTTCAGTGTCACTATATTTTACTGGACTTAATTACATATAAACTGAAACTGATAACTATTGAATGGAAATAAATAATTTGGCTATAAATGCGTATAAATTACCACCTGCCATTACATTTTCACCTTTAATCAAATTCCTTAAAAAAGGCATAATTATTCGCTATTAATTTCTTGCTTTACATGTATATCAAACTTCATGATTCTACTTTAACTGCAGTAACAAGTTAAAATACGGAGAATGCAATACACAATTAGATATACTAAATTGCCATTTCTGTATGCATTATTTTCTTGAAATTTTTTATACATTCTCAGGCATACCATGACATTGCTTTAAAATAGCAAATAATATTAAATAAATACCTACACACCTTTCAGTTATGAAGTTACATTACATTTATACAAAAAGAATCTATTGCGATAATATTATAGTTAGTTTAATGCTTACTTCAATTTGCATCCAAGTACAATAATTATGGCCATAAGTGTAATTATTATTGCAGAACTTATTATTATTACACCAATTAAGCTTCCTACATATAATTCACATGTCTGTGACTCTTGGTGTCCCATTTGAAAAGTACTAGCTCTTATATTCGTGGTATAGATACTCTGTATATTCACAGAAAACTTCTTTGAAGTTAAGTTCATCATTGAGTCACAAATTAATGGTGTTAATTCAATACTGCAGTCCATGCAAGGGTCCTTAATAACAATTCTAGTGTTTTGTATTAAAGTGAATTTGTTTCCACTATCAGAAATTCTTCCACTTTTACTTTCATTTGTGTAGAAATAGTCCACAACATGAGGTCCAAGAAGAGGTGGAATAGTAACTTCAATAATTCCACCAGCCATTTCAAATTGAGAATAACTTGCGGAAAAACTTCCTAGTGCTATTATAATATAATAATATAGTTAAAAGAGTCTAAAACTATGCTTCAGCAATCTCTTTTAAAGGATAAGTTTCAATTATGTTTAATTATGTTAAGTGGCAAGTAAAATTATGTTAGAATTTATTCTCAAAAAGGAATTATTTTTTTTAGTTAACACAACGGTGTTTAACAGAGAAGTTATGCAGAGCATAAAAGTATATTGATTTAGAATATTGGTACTTCATATAAGTTAAAAATTACAACCAAATAGCTACAATTTCTTAATCTTATAATGCTATTATATATTATGTTGTCTAATGGCTTCTGCTGCTTGTAATTGCTGGAGTAAGTGTGATTATGTACTTGCAGTGGTTAAGATCAAATTTAGTATCATGTATTTTCCATAATAGTTTACCTCTCTATTTACCGTCAATACTGTGACAATCTAGTGGTCATAAATTTAAAACATCAAATTTCAGAAGAAACAAAATTATTTAAATATTTAATAAGTAAAATGGGGCAGGCAACAACTTGGTAATTACTGATACCAAAATTTCTTTGTTCTGTATCGACTCTCATGTATCTAGCAAATGATCATCTCCTGTTCTTTTCTACTTTGTACTTGGTAGTATACACAGAGGTTAGCTGCAGCTAATGCTGTGATAAAGTCTTATGTTGAACGAAGGATGTTTCTCTCTTGCCACTTCCTCACAAAGCGTATCATAAATATTCAAGTGTAACTCCAGTTTTATCGTAATAAATGCTAACAAGTACTTGCACCTCTTCTTTACCAGATACGTTCTGAGCCTCTTGATTTACCCATGCTGGTTATCTTAGTTTTCAAGAAACTGATTTGTTCTTAATCCAAGATCTATCATTTCTGTGAATAATACAATGCCCTAATTTCCCCCATTATCTATAGCCACAAGTAACAACTGTTGCATTTTCATGCTTTCGATGTGCACAATTCATAATCACTTTATATTATAGCTCATACACACTAAAACAATGCTGTACTTGATCTGAAAGAAAAAATCAAAATCAGATAGCATCAGATATTCACTAACACGGGCTTGTATGCCCTAAGAAGAAGATAAAGAATAATGTAGTCTGACTGCTCATTCAGGGCTGGTTGAAAGAGACACATTGATGTGTAATAATAGGTGAGCAAGTGGAGTAAGCTAGACACTATCAGGGGTGACACATGAAATCACAGATATTTGTTTATATGCATGGACATGCATATGTAAATTTGTACTTTATTTTTGTTACAATTTTGTGTTCTCTTGGTAGTCAACACTGCAAACCTCAATTAAACACAATCCTTTTGTTAACACTCATTATCCAAGAGAATATAATTGTTTACCCTTTGGAATTAGACTTTCTAATGTGATCTAAAATTTACATGACACACTTATGGCTTACAAATTTACTGGAGCTCATTTTATAGAATTAGTGGCAATGGTATGTCATCTTGATTAATGTGCAGTATGTCATAGCTGTTCTTACTGGAAAATCCATTGCCCATTATGGCATCACCAAGAAAACACAGAAGTAAGCCTTGCATTGGTATATTCAGTGAATGAGTGAGTTGAGAGAGTTTTTTGTTAAATTTGCTGCTTAGAAACAATAAACATAATTATCTGATTTAGTGTTAGGCTCTAACTTTTTTGAGAATTCATCAGAATTGATTGTTGTTGCTTTTTCACGCCCCAAAAGTTGCGACGAGTGGTTACTAAGTCATTGCTACATTTTCCTATTACAAAATTAAAAATACCATGCTGTGTTTTAGTTGTTCAGTTATTTTTCTTTGTTAGTAGGTGCTGGTAATTTATATAGCTAGTCAAAAAATTTATTAATGTTTTGAATTATTTGTGCGCAATGACTCACTCGTCATTTGTACTAAAGCATATCACTTATATACCTGCATTCATGCATACATACATACATATATACAAAATGCACACACATACATACATACATACATACATACGTACATACATACATAAATACATACATGCATACACACATACACACATACCTGAAAAATCCACTATGTGTTGACCTATAGATGGTGTACTTTCTCTATTGCTTCTGTCCACACCAGACACTGTAACGTTATATTCCTCACAGCACACAGGTAATGCACCAAATGCCATAGTGTTGTAGGTATTTAACTGTGTAGCATCCACTAGTTTAGAATGAGTGTAGTTGCATCCAGTTCCAGTGAACATTACTTTATATTTAAATACACAGGATGCTGCTATGCCACTTTGAAAGACGTCAAAATTGAACATTAAACCATTATTGTTACTATGTGTTGATTGCTGAATATTGCTCAACATAGGTGCATCTGGAACACCTACAGTTATGAAAGGGATAATTGCATCATGTGCTTCAGGAGAAATATCCTTATTTGAGCAATGTTTACAAAGATCCACAATTGAATTAAATGATTTTCCATATAATTTATTTGAATAGAATGATTTTTAACTTGAAAATACATAAAATTTAGCTAATTAAAAAATATCGATCTATAGTAGTACAGTAACACTCTATCCATTCATCCAATTAGATGGTTTTCTGAGAGATGAGGCAGAATTAAAAGCAGGGAGAGATGAGAGTGAATTAATGTTACTAGATGATGTTGCAACTCTTCTAGACTAAATGATAGATAACTACATGAACAAGAGCTAAAACATCAAATTCAGAAAAAATGAATCACCGTATTTATGATGTTTATATCACAGTTATATACCCGTTTCTAATAACTGCATCTGCCTAAAGACAGAAATTTTATTGCTAACTGTTGAAATACTTCAAAAAGTATTGTGAATAGAAACTGTACCGTAGAATTTCAGTTTGAATTAATGTTAAAAATAGTCCTGTAGTTATACATAAGTGCAAAAAACACAAAAATAAATTCTAAACACCTGCATAGTGTTGCCTAAATTGAAATACTTGAGTTAAGAAAGAGAATTAGTTCAATAGATGGTGTTAAACTACTTATTACATGCTTGTCATTATTGTGTATCAGCAAATAATTTATATGTATGGATAGTATTCAGTCTTTTAAACATGTGATCGTGATTAAATAATTAGGGAATAGACTAAAACCATTTTCTAAAAATACTTTTTTTTACTATGGCATTAAAAAATCTTTACCTATAGATTCATTTGAAATAACTGCCTATTTTTTAGTGGTTGTGAGATTATTATCAAATTCTACTTAGAAAAAATAATTTTTTTACTGCAGGAGCTAATAATACATTATTAATAATGTTTTCCCAGTATTGTGATGCTTATATTGTATTATTATCATCAGCAACCATCAAACAGTTAGATAAAAATAGTTTTCAATGAAAGCTTGAAAAGCATAGTCGCCAATTGCCTTGGTTTTGTTAAGACAAAATTTTCAGTGCATGTTTCCATGTCTCATCCAGTTTATTGATTTTCCATTTTTTAGAACCAATATCATATTTACCAACCAGCTTTGCTGGGCAGGAGTGCTACATTATTTCTTGCCAGTTCTGGAGTCCAACCTGGTTTATAGAATTCATCAATTATTTTTTAAACACTTTCCCTTAGTAGTTGCACTGAGCCAGGTTAAGTGCAATAGATTTTCCACTAGCTATTCTTACTAGTTAATTAATAGTTTCAATTGCGCAGCTAGAGCATTCCTCAGTGATTAATGGACACGAAAAATCATCATGCATTGCTTCAGTGTTAGAATAAACATTTCAGTTTAATTTGTAGACATGTCAGTGGGTATAATCATTCAGGGTTTGTATTCAAGAAAGTTAGCATCTATGAAATGAAGGAATGACTGAAAGTTAAATCTAATTTTTACTTCACTAAATAATAATGAATTATAAAATAATAAAGACATTAGTACTATGAGATTTATATCTCTAGCTCAGCCTATTATAAACTAACCAAGATTCATCATTCCTAAATAGCTAGCAAAACTAACTGTTTAAAAAAAATTACATTATTAATATCATATCCAGACTCACATTAGAGAAGTACTGGATGTAATGGAAATATTATACTATAAATTCCTGTTTACTTTTTCCGTAGGAATAATGATCTTGATTAATTCCCACTGCACTGCAGGTAAATCTCTTCTTCAATTGGATCATTTGTAAATGTCAGTTTTTATTCAATTTTAAAGTCAATGTTCAACTGTGTAAGGGTCGGTAGTGACAAATAATAAAGTGGTATGACCCTGGCTATATCAGCTGCACCAGAACTGCCAGTCATACAACAATGCAAAAAAGCAAGGTACAGCTAAGCAAAGGAGTTAGGAAGTGAGCATTCAATACACAGGAACATCAAGCCTCACATGATGCATAATAGTCTAACTCTACTTAAAGTTCAAGGAGTGAGTGACACTAATTTATTGATAATAAAAAAGACAACAATATATTTTCATAACTAATGTTCAGATGGTATATTATGGCTTTTCTGCACAATATTACAGACACCTATAGAAAGCTACTGTTCTGTCATAATTACGAAGTAATAAATTTTAGGAATATGTACAAATAGGTAAATAAGAAAACTAATAAATTAAATTAAGAATTAAAGATGCAAACCCTTAGCACTACCATACTCATGAAAATTACAGAATGTGGAAAAGTTGACTAAACAAATGTATGACAAGCCATTGATACAATTATATATTATAGAAAATTTTCTCAATAACCCTCAGCACGCATGGTGAGAGGGTTAATAGTCTGTTTGTCATTTCATCCATTCATTCATTCATTCACTCTGTCAACAGCGGATCTCGAAGGTGGGGGACTTTTATGCCTTGAGAGAAGAGGATCTCTGACTAGATGGTGATTGAAGCCCGTTTAATTTGCCAGTTTTTTAATTTCGGCATAGCTTTTGAGAAATCGAGAGAAAAGGCAGACTACGGTGAGTGCTCGTATATTTGGCCATGCGCCAAATATATCATGCGCGCTCACATGTGCATACAAATTTTACCGCCTGGTTCAGATTTGTTGCTTGCGTTCTTTAGTTCCAGTACTTAACTTCTTTTGTCCCGTGCTGGGAAGTCTCTGCTGCTGGAGGTATGCTTCTTTCATCAACTGTAAGTATGCCTGCTCTTATGCCCTAAGTGTTTGTGTGGGTGTGCATGTCAGAAAGTTGAAAATGTTCTTGTAGCTATTTTTTTCTACAATGACAAGGTTAATTAAAGCCAGAGAATGCCATGAAGTCCTCAGAAAGTTGTAAAAACCGTATTGATGAGTATCAAGCTCGTAAAACAGTTTTAGAAAGGTGTGTATAAGGGCTGGTTCTAAATGTTTATCTCCATAACAAAGCCTTTGAAATTCCTGAAGAATCCCAGTGATGCAAAGCAGGCCAAATTAAAATGCCCTAGCTAGACAAGTTAAATTTATATTCATGAATAGAACAAAGCTATTACTGTTAATAGCTGAAAATTAAAGAACTTGGTTATTCAACAATAGTGACTATTCTGCAAATTACAGCATTTTTTTTACTAACGCTGAGAGTTTGCACTCTTAGTGCTCTAGTTCTAACTTGGCTTTTAGAACGAGAAAATTTGCTATTAATGTAATTATTTCAGCCGAGAATGACTGAATTATATAGATTTGATGAATGATAAATCTAATAAGTATTTAGAGCTTCTTTGTCAATTTATAACTGAATTATAGCGTTACAAATAAATGGGAATATGAACCTAATATTTTTACCTAACACTGTAATATCAACACTTTGATTGACATTAGGATCTCCCTCAGATTCTCTGCATAGAATATTAACTCCATTGAGTCCAGGGAATGCAGTTACTTGTAATGTACTTCTCCTCCCAAGTCCTGTGCCACTGGCTGACAGACTGAAGTTACCTACTGTTTCAGGGGTACCTACAGTGACTCGTCCATTACCCGGAGTTCCATCAAGAAATGGCAGAGCTACCCAATCATATGATGACTCAGCTAATGTACAAATGAAGACTAACTCATCTCCAGTACAGAATGATGGTTGATAACTTGTCATGCCATTAGACTGAATCTCCAGAACTGCCTCACTAACTATATAAACAACAAAATTAGAACATGAAAAAGGAATAAAATATGAGCGAGCTGCTATACTGAAAAATGCCACTAAACTGAGTATATCACATTATATTAATTTAAAAGCAAATGTATTTTTTCAAATTCAGGATATTATTAATAAACATTAACATGAAATCATCCAAGTGGAATCTAAAAATAATAGCATAGAAGCATTTCGGTATTTATTATATGAACTCCCAAAGAGTTTCTATAGATTCAGTTTAAGTAGCTAACTACATGGGCTAAATTATTGATAAAACTAAAACACTCAGTACTTTTTGTCAACACTATGAAATCTCTTTGTTATGTCACTGCAAATGTTCCTATCTAAAATGAAATGATGAACAATATAAACTGTAGCTCCAAATTTTGTATCGTAATAATCCGTAGACAGAAAAATGGAGTAATGAAAGAATATGAACATAATAATTCTAAACCAATAAACCAATGCTTCAGTGAGCACTGGACTTGCAAATAAGGATTCATGTTAAATGAGGAGGTCACATTTTGAAGGGCGTATCCGGGGACATATTTCACAACAATGGAAAATTACAGCTGTCAGTTATTGTTACCAACTTCCCGGAGACAATTTTAGAACACATAACAGCAACTTTGCACACAAAAAACTTGGAAAACATGTCATACAAGTAAGGAAAAGCATCTAACAGAATAGAATCAAACAAATAAAGGCAGGTTATAAAATAGAAAGAAGTACAGTTTGCAATTGGTGTTACTAAATCCAACTGCACTGGATATACAGTGTACCATCAGAGTACAGCTACATACGATCCTGAGGAGTCATTTTCAATCAAGAGGTACTGTGGCATGCACACAACATTGATAGGAGCTAGACTTGATTTTATTATTATATTATTCGTATAATATATATATTATATATATAATATAATATATATATATATATATATAATATAATATATATAAATATAATATATGTATAATATAATATATATATATAATATATATAATATAATATATTATACAGTAGTTGTTTGTAAGTTTGGGTACTTGTTTTAAAAGCCTGGATCAAATTGAAAGAATAGTGAGCTATCTGGAGGGTTCTACAGCTACTTTTTAAATGTAAATAGACCGGAGCTAGAGGTCAAATACTATCCCAGGGGATTCTCCTTTCCTTACTCAGATTTCCGGAAGAAGTTCAGAATATGGTAAACGAGGCCACAGATTCGTGTACAGAGAATAGCATTGAACTATAAACACAACTTCTACGTTCAACCAAAAAATATTAACAAAATTTTTATAAAATAATTTAATAATCATAAAATGCAAAAAATTATGACACAAATATATTGGGGTTAGCTACTCCCAGGCATTAATAGTAGAAACAGATAGCAAATGAAGTATGTGACATGAATAACACAAGTCACATTCATTTGATTCCATTGGTGTCTTCAAATTTCATCACTAAAGTGAACCTTCACCATTTCCAAGTTATTTCTGTCACGTTCATTAAGTCCGTAATCATTTATTTTACAGTTGTCCTATGTCTATTCACCATTGGTTAACTGACCTGTATGCTCAACCTGCTTAAAGTTATGTTCGTTCACTTTAACTTTCACAAATTATCTAACTTGTGAACTTGCTGCTATTCTTGAACACTCGATTACACCCAATGAGTAGCAAATTAGTGGACAGGAATGGATGGTTCCTGAGTTACTGACAATATCAAAGTGGCATGGTGCAATATGATTTGGATTAAGCCAACTTTAAACACTTTGGCCGGTGAAATTTGGTGCAGTCAACAGCAGATGCACAGTAGCACTGGCTATGAAAATCAGTAATTTAAAAGGTGGTCACCAGTATCCCCCTTTACCTACCACCTTTGCATATGCCTGTGATAATTACTGTTCATGTAAAAACAGTTAAAATCTAAATTCTGCTGCCAGAGCACGCAGGAAATAATGATGTTGCTTTTTTTACTCATAGTTAGGGCTATATCTATATAGCTATGTTCAAACTTGATGGCTTCTAGTTCTGAGATATAATTTCTTAGAGGAATTTGTTTCCAGATTGCAATAACATAAAAACAGTTATCTGATTAAATTAATATACAAACCCAACATGGACTTGCTAAATCTCAACTAAAGTCCCTAATGGATTAGCGTTAAATACCCTAAATTATATTAAACGTAAAATAAAAAAAAATAAAAAAAAACAACATTTCAACCTTCCCTCGAATCTTCCCCAACTAGCATTACTTCCAAGTTTAATATTCTTGACAGTTAGCATTTCTTTGCAAATGTAATGCTCAAGATCACAGTTTAAATATTTCAGGGTGTAAGTTCATTACAAGCTATACGTGTTCATAGCTAATAGTCAACGGGGAAAGTTAGTGAATTATACGACCAATAAGGTGTAGCTAATGATCACTAAGTGGCTAGAGCTACAACTAAGAGTAACTTACTGCTCACTAACTGGATGGCACACCAAATAACGGAATACAACCACATTGCGCAGAGTGTCTGAACTATGAGGTGAAGGGCGTGGCTAATGAAAGCTAATACACCACCGCATAACAACCGCTCACGTGAATTTTAATTGTAGATTACGTCAGGGTCAATTATGCGGAATGACTGGACAACGAGGAGGCCGTGGTGTGGAAGAGACCCTGTGTTCACAGTCATAGACACTTGCAAATATAAGAATTAGTGACTACATATCCAAAAGCTGCGTGACAGTCATGAAATTCATGGGCGTCGGAATAGTGGCCCGAGCAGCTAGCTATGGCCGCACCAATATTTTAACAAAAAGGGGCGCGTCTATTTCTGTATTCTCTCTTTACCTGAACGCCTTCTCGTTGTCGAACCTGGGAGGTTGAAATCGAGCAACTGGGAGTCTTTCCATTCAGTCATTTGCCACACATATTTCAGGAAAATAAAACTATGGTGACCAAAGGCAGGCATTTGTAAGTTCTAATTTAATCAATGTATGATGTTACAGGTTGCCAGTCAGTACAGAGCTTGCAGGAATTATACAACCCGTCCTCTACTCTTCAACAATACAAGCTTCCTGTTGATCAATGGAAGACCTGTCTCTTGTTTTTGAGCTCTGACTTTATCTATATATCTTTCAGAAACTTTGACAAAGATTATTATAAATGTACAACCTGTGTTTCTCTTTATGTCAAAACATTGGAAGGCAGCATCTAAATAATATTTGTAGATGAAATCTAATAATTACGAAATTTACAATTTTTAAAAAATAAAATCGAAATTAATAGCTGTACAATTTACTGAGTCTTCAGTCCTAAAGTAGAAAGATATGTGTGGTACTCAACCACAACCACTCCTACATAGTCATGTTCCATTAAAATAACCACCAGTTAAACCAATTACTGTGCTGGTATTTTCTCTTATTAACATTGCGACAGATATCGTAAATTTTTTAACATTGTATATGTATAATAAAATAAATGAAAATATTTTCATCATAAAAAGTTGTATTGTTTTAACTGCTTGAAGTCCTATTAAAATTCTAAATGTAAATTCAGTAACACATTGAATACTATCACAACTAAATAACACTGCTTTCATGCTTCCGTGAAACAAGTTTGCACACAATAAGTTGAGTATCTATTATTATAGCTTCATAAACACGTGGCACTTCTATCTCCTCCCGTCAAATATTTGGTATATCAGTTCTAATTTGTACCCTTCCATAAGCTAGGCAATCTTCCATCACTACTTCACCATCCACAACACCCACTTGTGTTTTTTTCTCATTGGATTTATTTTGCTGATTAACTCCATATTTCACTTCATTGAGTTTGACACTTCTACTAGCTCTATTAAATAAATATACATGAGAATAAGTAAACATGTTTAGATTAAAAGTGTACAATAATTTCAAGAGTATACAATGCATGAAAAGACATCATTGACAACCATGACAAAATCCGTAAACTGTGCTGATAATAATATTATAGTAAATAATAAATTTAAAAGATTGCGGAAGTTAGCAAGATTGTTTTCAACAAATTATACACTAATTTACAATATTGTTGTGGACTCTTTTCAGGCAGTGATTGCTCCTTTGTGAAAATCACAGTGAAATATACAGTTTTCTTTAACAAAAAAAACAAACAAATATATTTTCGTGGTGAATATCAATGAAAATGTAGTTCTGATGGTTACCGAACAGCTTCTTGAAAATATCCAAGCAAGAAAAATATACGTCAGATGAGGCTACTGATTTAACAAATACAGAGTAACTGCATACTTCGATTTTGTGGGTTGATGAGATGTTAGATATCCATGAAAATGAAAAAAAAAAATAGAACTGTGTGGGCGGCATGATGAAGTGTGAGCAGAGAGAGATAAAGAAAGAGATGAAGAGAAAGATAAAGAAGAAAGAAGAAGATGAATGAAGAAGATGAATGAACTGTGTGTGTCATAAAAGTCAATTATGTGTATTTATTATTAGCAGTGTGTCATTATTATTGTATGTATTCTAAAGTGTATGTATGCGCATGTCATGATTATGTGTGTGTTAGTTCTGTCCGGATGTTCCGTGACCACTCCCTCATTTTGTGTGCGCGTGCGTGTCCTCGGCTACATAACCTTAGACACGCATGCGTATCATCAGTTCCCCATAGTTTTAGTCTTAACCCCAAACTGATCGAGAGCTCAGGGAAGGGCAGACATAGCTACAAGGAACTCTGGTGGCAGCAAGTTACCAGAGTGTACGAGTAAGCTGAGTGACGACTTTACCGTTTCTTGTCGTTGGTGACTGTGCTGAGCTGGGCTGTGTCGAGCCGCAACCCACAATTGGCGACCGTGGTACCTACCTCCCCACAATTGGCGGCAGCAGTGGTTGAATCCGAATCTTTCCTACGTCTCGAAGTGCTTTTTTTTTTGCTACCTAGTGCCGCTACCTGGACTACCACTTCCGATTTAACACTCGGGTGGACCGTCTACGCTGGTGCTCTTGGAAGTCTACGTTCGTGTCTCTGTGTCGCAGCAACTACCGATTTAACACTCGGAAGTCTCTCGGCGGCCTGACTCGTCTACTTACCTCTCTCTCGGACGCCATTTTATCCAGCTCCTCTATTCCCATTGAACGCTCACCACACGTGGGTCACCAACGCGGGGAAAAAACTTATTTTCCCTCATTACCGAACTTGCTAAGTTGAAGTGTCATTTTTTTGTTGTCACTTGTGGTTGTAGTGGTGTTGATTGTTTGCTTCATACTGAGTTGTTGTGGTGCAATTAGTGGCATTGTTGTTGGCTTGTTATTCATTAGGCCTTGAGTTCAGTCATCTGTTGTTGTTAGTGTTCACTCTGTCGTGAATATTTCCTGTAATTGCTTGCGTGCCGTGTTAATATTTTTATTCTTTCGTGTGTGTGTGTGTGCTGTAGGTCAGTGTGTCCTTCAGTGCACCTTGGATGAACAGGAGAGAGTGGTTGGATAGGAAGTGCAAGAGCAATTTGCGTTCCAGGGATACGGCAGATAGTACAGCTGCGCCCTCCTCACCCGGCAGTTCCATTGGTGGTATTTCAGATACAACTTTATTACCAGCTAGTTCTGTATATAGTAGTAGTGTTCGCACACTTAGATCTCCGTGTTCAGTGGGTCATACACCTTTTGTGTCTGATCAGTCCCCTCCTGAGTTGAGTTCACCTTTTAGTCTTAAAGCCGCACCTGCGTTAGATACCAGGGAGGGTTCAGAGTTCATTGCTTCCATCTTAGAAAAGATTGCTTTGGAAACCGATACAACTCTTGAGTACCCTAGAATGTCAGATAATGAGACAGCGGCCCATGAAGCCTCGGCTGATGAGTTACCAGTGGTTACCCCGGCTATGGAAGCCATGCTAACGAGGTTGGTTTGTAAAATTGAAGAAAGCCGTGATAGATCTGGTGGTGATAGAAGGGAGGATAGTCTGACTCGGCGTATGGATGCCTTGGCTCCTCACAAGGAAGGCCATGACATTTCTAAATACATTAAGAAGTTAGAGGATGATCTTAAAGATTTAGGTTGTCCCCGTGTGCGCTGGAAAATGGTGTTATTTCAGAAATTACAGTCTAAATCTGCTTCTGGCATTGCTGCTTCAGTTGACCGAGACCGTACTTCGTATGACCAGCTAAAAGCTTTGCTCATTTGTGCTCTAGGCACCAGTCTCACTACTTTAGGTGCTAAGCTAACTACAGAATTTTCCAGTACTACCCGTACTATGTCTCATCAGGACTCTTATCTGCACCTCAAAGCTCTTATAGACTCTATTTTGATGCAATGCAATACCGTAGACGATTTGGCTCTCTTCTTTGCTCGAGCCACTTACAGGGCATCTCGCCCTCCGACTCAGAGATGTATGATGGACCAGTGGACCATCAAATCGTTTAATGATTTGCAATCATTTGCTTTGTCACTCAATACAGCTGAGCCAGACAAATCTAGCAGTGGTAATAGTCATAGTAGGCAATATAGAGGTTCTCTTAGTAGTAGTAGTACTTCAACTTATGAGTGTTTCAAGTGCCATAAATTTGGCCATAGGGCCTTTGAGTGTAGAAGTAATGTGACTAACCCTGGAGCCAGAGCCCCTCCCATTGTCTGCTTCACCTGTCATGAAGTGGGACACAAGTCTCCTGACTGTCCTACTAAAAGGAATGACAGCAGCAGCAACTCTGCCGACACCAGGTCTGAGAGTGGGAGAAAGTTAAATGTCAAGAAGAGCAGAACCTATAATACTAGCTGGGTGGCTGTCAGGGATGGTTCTAGATTTGTTGAAGGTTTTGTGAATGGTACTAAATGCAAAATTGTCCCGGACACTGGTGCCGAGATAACTATTGTACCAGGTAGCCTGGTATATGATGACCAACTGTGTGAGGAAACTGTTCAGGTCAGAGGTTGGGATAGTAACCCTGTAACTCTAAATACAGCAGTGGTTGACTTTAGAATTGATGGCAAGTCCTTTCAGTGTAAAGTTGCTGTAGCTCTTGCTGATTGTTTGTGTGGGTCTGTTTTATTCTCTGTCCCCATGGATTCAGATAAGGCCGCACAGCTCCTGCTGGATGCTGCCTCAGAGAATGACTTGTCAACCTCTGGGGCAGGGCACTCTGGTGATACCCCAGACATCCAGCCATCCACTCAGGTGGATGCCTGCTCTGGTGGAGTTTCGGTGGAGGCCCCAGAAACCTCCACTGATCTGTCCACTACCCAGGAGGTAGCACAAGTAAATGCAGTAACACGGTCAATGTCCAATAAGACGAGGAGAAGGAAAAACAAATACCAGTCACAAAGTGTTGTTGAAGCTGATCCCCTACCCTTTGACAACGAGTTTGCCAGGTTAGCTAATATTGATCTCTCATATTCACCCCCTGATTCAGGTGTTGGGTCTAGTAGTTTGGATTCTTCTGGAGCAGAGCTTCTGACAGGTGCTGACGTAAATTGGGGTGGGGCTGGTGTTGCAGGCAGTGCTGACAGTGAAGGGCCCCAAGGTGTTGTAGATATTCCCCAACCTAGCCAGTCTACTGACTCAGTAAAGTCCTCCTCAGATGTTTCTGTTGATGTGAATGACCCAATTCCTAATTTGGACATATCAAGTCCAGTGTTGTCAAATTCTTCCAGTGTTGACAAACTTAAGGCAGCAATAGCAATTGATGACACCTTACATTCTTGCAGAGAATTAGCAGCTAGAAGTGAGAATGGTTATTCCTATGACCCTAATGGTATCCTAATCCATACGGTTTTGATTGAGAATGTCCCAATATATAGAGTAGTTGTCCCAATGAGTTACAGACGTAAGATCCTTACATTAGCTCATGATAAGACCTCCCACACAGGAGTTAGAGGCATGAGGCATTTGCTAGGTCGTCACTTTACCTGGCCCGGCATTCATTCCTCCATTGTAAATTTTGTCAAGTCGTGTGAGGTATGTCTAAAAGTCAATGCAGCAGGCAACAAGAAATCCCACATGATTGAGAGGCGTATTGTGAGTGTTCCGTTCGAAAGTGTAGCTGTTGATCTTGTAGGACCTCTGCCTAAGGCCAGAAGAGGAGTTAAATACCTCTTCACCTACGTGTGCTTAGCCACTAGGTGGCCAGAGGCAGTGCCCATGAGGACGGCAGCTGCAGCTGAGGCAGTTCAGTGTTTTACAGATATTATCAGCAGGACTGGCATACCACTTAGAGTTCTGTCTGATAGGGGCACCATCTTTCTGAGCAAACTGATGTCTGGCTTATGTGAGACGCTAGGCATAGACCAAGTGGCTTCTTCCCCCTACAGGCCACAAAGTAACGGTGTAGTTGAACGACTACATGGGACGTTAAAGCCCATGTTGGCCAAAGCCATTGAATCAGACATTGACTGGGCTGATTTTCTTCCTCTTGCCCTTTTTGCTTATCAGGCAAATACCAAATAGAGATTTAGGTGTGTCTCCCCATTGTTTAGTGTACGGTAAAAATGTAGTAGGACCTCTTGATATACTGTACAATGGGTGGGTCAATAAAGAGTTTGAACCTATGGAGGTTGATGAGTGGTTGGTCACCTTAAATGACAGGCTAGCCATCCTGAACGACTTAGTAGTAGCCAATCAGTCCAAAGCCAGTGAAAAAAGAAAGGAAGTCTATGATAGAAACAAAACAGATGAAGTGCTAGAGGTTGGCACACAGGTATTAATGCGAATTCCCGGCATGAAGGCTGCCCTACAGGCAGCTTGGGAGGGCCCCTATACCATTCTTAATAGGTCTTCCCGGGTGTCCTACCAAATATCCAAAGGTGAGGGTCACCCTACAAGGTTAGCACACCGTGACAATCTGAAGGTGTACACCCCTAGGCCACTTGCAGTCAATGCTATAACATTGGTGGCTGAGGAGCAGGGCATTGCTCCTGATCTGTTAGCCTCTAAGGCTTCCCTGAGTGATGAGGTGTGCCCAGGTTATAGAGCAGATGATCTTTCCAATGCCCTTAGTAGTGTGTCTGAACACTTTAGCGATATCCCAGGTCTTTGCAGGACAGGTACCTGCCGGATTTGTCTGGTAGGCGGCGCTGTCCCTGTAAATCTCCCTCCTAGGCAGATCCCTGGAGGTATTAGACAGGCAGTTAAGGATGAAATAGATAAACTGCTTGCCCAAGGTATAATTGTCAAATCGGAATCTGCCTGGGCCAGCCCACTTGTCCCTGTTAGAAAAAGGGATGGTAGTGTCAGGATTTGCGTCGACTTCGGACAACTTAATGTCCTTACTCCCTTGAAAAGGTACTGGCTACCCTCATTGACTGAAATTCTTGAGCAGGTCGGGCCAAGTATGTGTTTGTCCACCTTAGACTTGACTGCTGGCTTCCACCAGTTGGAAATGGAGCCGGAGTCAAGTGAACTCACCACATTTGTATGCCCATTTGGTCGCTTTCGGTATGTCAGGATGCCCTTTGGGTTAAAGAACGCTCCTGCCATCTTTCAGGCAGTGGTAGAGAATGTTCTGAAGCCAGTGAGTGCTTTTAGCAAAAACTACGTGGATGACGTTGTCATTTATAGCAGTACATGGCAGGAACACTTAGATCATTTGCAACGGGTCATTTGTTGCCTTGGTAAGGCTGGTCTCACTATTAAACGTAAGAAGTGCACATTTGGGAGAAAGCACTTATTGTATTTAGGACATAGAATTGGTGGTGGTACCTTAGCTGTGCCACAGATGAGAACACAAGCCCTTGCAAATTTTGCCAAGCCCAAGACCAAAAAGCAGCTGAGATCCTTCCTAGGATCGGCCTCATACTATCGTAGCTTTATCCCAGGTTTTGCAGATTGCTCGAGCCTTCTGACTCCAGCTACTTCTCTCAAGAGTCCACTCCGGGTTGCCTGGACGGATGCCATGACCGAGGCATTTTGTAAGTTAAAACAGTTGTTGTGTGATTCTTGTGTTTTGGTCATTCCCACCCCAGATGACACTTTCATTCTATATACTGACGCCTCTGGCTCTGGTGTTGGAGGTTGCCTACATGTTTATCGAGATGGAAAAGAGCTACCTGCTGGTTTCTTCTCAAGACAGCTCCGAGGAGCCGAGAAAAACTACAGCGTGACAGAGCTTGAGAGCCTTGCGATAATTTCAGCACTCAAGCACTTTGAGTATTTTGTCTACACAAAGCAAGTGAAGGTCGTCACGGTTCATAAGCCGTGTCTGGCCCTGATGGATGGCTCCACCCTCAACAAAAGATTGCTGAGATTTGCTCTGCTTCTCCAGCAATTTTCTCTCTCCTTGGAATACCGGCCTGGAAAGAGCCATGAAAACGCTGATGCTATGAGCAGGCAGTCCTGGGAAGCAGACACAGACACCCAGACAGAAGCCGCCTCTGGTTTATCAGCTTTGCCCTCTGGCCAAAGCTTGGCGGGGGGGAGTTGTGGGCGGCATGATGAAGGGTGAGCAGAGAGAGATAAAGAAAGAGATGAAGAGAAAGATAAAGAAGAAAGAAGAAGATGAATGAAGAAGATGAATGAACTGTGTGTGTCATAAAAGTCAATTATGTGTATTTATTATTAGCAGTGTGTCATTATTATTGTATGTATTCTAAAGTGTATGTATGCGCATGTCATGATTATGTGTGTGTTAGTTCTGTCCGGATGTTCCGTGACCACTCCCTCATTTTGTGTGCGCGTGCGTGTCCTCGGCTACATAACCTTAGACACGCATGCGCATCATCAGTTCCCCATAGTTTTAGTCTTAACCCCAAACTGATCGAGAGCTCAGGGAAGGGCGGACATAGCTACAAGGAACTCTGGTGGCAGCGAGTTACCAGAGTGTACGAGTAAGCTGAGTGACGACTTTACCGTTTCTTGTCGTTGGTGACTGTGCTGAGCTGGGCTGTGTCGAGCCGCAACCCACAATTGGCGACCGTGGTACCTACCTCCCCACAAACTGCTTATGTGACTGATACTACAACACTTTTTTTTTGCGTTACTTTCAGCTACTGCTTGGCCAGTGTTGAGGTGAAGCTGATGAGGTTTCAAATATGAGTGGTCATATGAGTGTAGTAGCAACTAGGTTTCAGAAGGATGAGCCTACATGGATAGTTTATGTTGAGCTTACCAAGGAAGCATGTAAGCAAGTTAAAGGATAGACAAAAAATTTTGTGTCACCAAAACAATCATATCAGTTTGAAGCATAAAGATGAAATATAGTGCTGATGGTGGAGAAGCATATCAATTTGAAGAAGAAATCATTGCAAAAAAAAAAATAGTGAAAAAAATATCCATAAAGTACTGCTTAAATGAAGAAATTAAAGTGATATAAAAAAAAACTAATCTACCGCCTAAACTTAACGTAAGACAGAACTTTGACATAGGTAATTACTGATGTAAATTGAGGAGATTCACTCCTATAATTCCATCTGAATAAGAAAATCAAGGATTATAACTAGTGATGTACTACAGCACAGATGGCGAGTGAGCTGTTCTGACTGAAAATTTTAATTGAATGCTAGCTGTTAATAACCTTTGTTAAATATTTTGGTTTAGTTTTATTGCTATTCTTTAACGGCACATAACACTTTTATACATACTTGTTCACTGGATATACCAGCACAAGACCTGCGTTGTATTCTCTTCGTGACCTGACTATTGGATAAAAAATTTTAAAGGGGCAAGCTACCAAATTTCCAAGGATGATACGGGTAAACATCGATAGACTAACAATCGATAAACTAACGGTTTTCGTTTAAGCTAGTCGCCTTTCCAAAGTACGTTCCATTCAAAATACTCTATTGTACAAAAGCTCTAGTATATATAGCATTACATTGTTTCCTCTTAGTGACTTCACTATTAGACTTTGGATTTTCAAGTAAGAACAAATCTGTTACTTAAGGTGTATAACTATGACGAAAATCACGTTTGACAAGTAAACTTGCCACCACCGCTAAACAAATAAAATTAATAAACCCGGCTAACTTAGGAAGACCTAACTGTGAACGTCCCTCCCATTCTGTCTCCTAGCTCTTTGCCATTTTTTTTCTTCTCCTAGCATTATTTTAAAGTCTTTCTCATGACTTTCCTAATGTTTACAGTAGCCTCCCGGGGTTGACACGCATTGACCTCTTTGAACTTTGCCATATATATACCAAAATCTCGAATTGAGACCCGTTAGTGAGAGTCTCGCTTCACTCGCACAATTATGTTATCTATAACAGCAAAAAAGTGTTAAGAAATCCTCCTTGGGAAACATGATGAAAATCAGTAAAATGTGTAAACCACTTAAATCTTACTTAATAATTATAACTAAGACATAAGTCATAGTTTTCATCAAAGTTAAATACTAATAATATGAATATAATCTACTGTGACAACCAAGATTTTCTTGCTCCATTCTCCATTTTTACACTGATGTTCTTATGAGATAAAAATAATCATTATACTAAAATCTTCACTAAATTGAGATTTGCATTGAAATAAAGATTATCCCACATCTCATTGTTGGTTGCATTTTAATCTTTTACCAAAAGTAAAACAAACTAAAAACATTACTTACTTCAATTTGCAGCCAAGTGCAACATTTATGGCTACAAGTGTAGTTATTATCACAGAACTCACTGTAGTTACACCAATTAAACTTCCTATGCATATTTCACATGTCTGTGACATCTGGCATTTCATTTGAAAAGTACTAGCGCCAGTCATGCTAAATGGACTATACTTATTATGACTGAAAACTTTTTTGAAGTAAGATTCATCCTTGAGTAGCAAACTACTGGTGTTAATTCGATACTACAATCCATGCAAGGATTCATAATAGAAATTATATTAATTTGTGTTAAAAGAAATGTGTTGCAAATATCAGAAATTCTTCCACTTTCACTTTCATATGTGTAGAATTATCCACAACATGAAGACCAAGAACAGGAGGAATAGCAACTTCAATAATTCCACCAGCCATTTCATTTTCAGAAAACATACCTGAAAAACTTCCTAGTGCTATTATATAAAATTAAACATAAATGTTAGATGTATTCTCTCTCTTTTAAGGATATCTTAAACAATATAGAATTAAAAACATTTTGTTGCCACCTGGAATCGAACTCATACTGTTTAAAAATGTCTGTAAAAGAGAGAGAATACAACATCTATGAGTAAAAGAAGTCTGTAAAGGAAATTATGAAGTGATATAATATGTACATATTTACATTAGTAGTCATTATTATAACTATAACATATGCAGGATAAATCAGTTTGAACCATAATTATAAACATTTCTATTTTTTTGTATAAATAATAATGATGTTACAAAAAATACAGATAGTGACATAAAATATAAAGCATAATACATAGATTTAGGAAATTGGTATTTTTATTTTAAGTCAAGCTAAAAGTTAACACCATGGACAGAACTTTGAATTTATTTAAATATACCACTGTTGAATATTTCATTTTCTAATTAAACAGGTATCTTATCATTCATTTTAATAATTGTAATTTGTGACAAACAGAGGGTTGATTGTAATAAGAGGTTTCTCATGCATGTCCTGAATATCAGGTAGACTACTACACAGTCTAGACTACAAGTGAAGTGGACTATAATAGTTGATTATGACTTACCAAAATTGTTCAAAACTAGAATACGTATTTACAATTATTAAAATTATTGTTTATAAAGACTTCTTATAGACTTCTTAAGGACAATTTGCTTTGACTTTATGCTCTTTATTAATAATATTTTGATAAATTGTTTTGCAATTCTTTATATCTCTGCTGTAGCTGGTTTTAATGATGGATCTAGTACTAAATTAAGCGGTGCCCTTTGTTCTGCCATGTGAAGAAACCAGACAACCAACCTTGATCTGCTTCTGGACTATTTTTTACAAGGCACAGTATAAGTATAAGTAGCTATGATGCAAGTGCTTTTAGATGGCAGAGTGCAGTATAGCTTTGTGTTGTTTTTTTTAGCATTCAATATTATTGTAAATGAATGCTTATAATACAATTGAAATCAGTCTATGTAATCCCATTATAAAAGCTTTGTCTTTTATAGACATCTAGAAATGTGGTTAAAAGGTTGATCTTTATTACTTGATTAAAAGCTGGGTTTGTGTTGGCCACTCTGTTACTGTACTTCCATATTAATCTAGAGTTTCTATTACACACATGTCATGTATATGTAACAATTGGACTTATTTTGAGGACATTTTACTGAACGTTCTTGATGACAGAACAGAACTACTGGATGGTAGATAATGCCCAAATATTCCAATGGGTAGTCCCGTTGGCACAATACGCCAAGTAATCTGGAGTCCTATGAAGTATTTTTACAAATAAACTTAGGGAAACTGGGGGAAATTGTGAAAATATAAAAATAGTCAGATCCAACAACTGACACTCACCAGATCTGAATTCAACACAAAAAATGGGTCTAGAAAAGTTAATCAAACCTACTTTATTTCAAAAAACAAGGTTATTGGTGCTATTGCCTGGACTAGATCCACATTTCCCCCCCCCCCCCCATATGTCGTGTAAAGTTTCTCAAATTGATTTTATTCAACTGCAGCATAGCAGGTTTTCTTGAGTCTTTTTACAGGGACATTCAAGGTTTTCACTGTATAGCTAACTACATTGAAACCTCTTTATTGAGTAATTCAGTATTATGGTAAGTGACACTGATACTTTAATTCATTCAATTGATAACAAACAAACTTTATATAGCAACTACAATAGTCACTTTTTCATACATTTCTAATTTGTGAATAATAAGAGAATAAGAAGATAATTTATGGAATAATATTATTCCTTTGGAATAATACCACACATTTTTAGAATAAAATAATCAATAATACTGTAACAATTTCAAGCATCAAATCTGGAAAACCTTATCCCTGATCACTTATGCAGATTTTGACTATTAGATTATAATTGATAAAGCCGAGTTCAAATATCAAGTTATATGTGAAAAATAAAAGGAATTTCACTAACATATCTAGTTGCAATTATAATTTATTATATTTATAGTAACTATAGATAGTAAATAAAATAGTGTTAAGACAATTCTATGTGCATGGAGCAAGCATTTTCAATTAAATTTTCCTCACAGTAGGTTAACAAAAAACACATTGATTTGTCATATATTATATGCATACACACAAACCTGCCAAGTCAGCAGTTTGTTGACCTACAGCTGGTTCACTTTCTCTATTGCTTCTGTCTATTCCTGACACTCTGAATTCATATTCCTCACAGCACACAGGTAATGCACTAACATTCATAGTGTTGTATGTGGCATTTAACTCTGTAACATCCACTGGTGTAGTACGAGTAAAATTGCATCCAATTCCAGTGATCATTATATTATATTTAAATACACAAGATGATGCTTTCCCACTTTGTAGGACGTCAAAATTGAACATTAAACCATTATTATTACTATGTGCTGATTGCAGAATATTGTTCAACACTGGTGCATCTGGAGCATCTATGATTATTAAAAGGAAAGGAAGTAACTTTGCATTTGTGATTTAATGGGAATTGTTTCCGATAACCAATTAAATAAAACAGTAGCCATCATTGATTGCAAAGTGAATAATAACATTAGTTTTACAAAATGTTGTGACCACTACAAAATTCATAGTGCATGAAAATGTTCATGCATAACCAATAAATTGGTTATTACGTTTAAGACATACACACTGTAAACCAGAAGGCATGTAGTTCACACCAAATTAAGTGTGAATCTCTTGCAAACAGTAGTCACACCAAAATATGGTGTGATATGCACACCTCATCATTTTGGTGTGAAATACACACCAAATTCAGTGTGAGTTCATACCCTAAACAGTGTGAACTCATTATTTAAATTTTAACCACAGGGTTGATTCTTATATCATTTTAAATATCAAACATTATCTTTTGGTGAATGTTCTATGCCTGAATCCTAGAGCTCATCAATCAGAGGACCAATATCTTTGTCAAATCTCTTTACCTGCACACAAGTGTAGAACGCATTCACCATTATTTGCAGCTATTTTGCTTCCTTAAAATTTACTTCCTGTTGTGGGCAGGGCCTCATAATGACGTATCCTGGCAGCCACAGTAGTAATGGAGTAATTTCAGCAGCCACAGCTGTTCATGAACCTTGAGTTGGAGCATAAATCACCCTTTTTTAATCTGGAAAAACTTGTGATCATGAAGTTTATCCATTTAGCTAGCTATGAATGAACTAGTACAGACAAAAGCATATTTGTAGGAGATAGCTAGTGATTCTGATAAAGGTGCTTCACCTAGGATTGGTAAGCTATCACAGTATAATCCCTGATTAGACTATAACTGCCACAGAGTATCTCCTGTGCAGAGATTTCACAGATATCAATATATCTTCCCTCCTTGTACTTGAGGTAGAGTATTGACCACCATATATTTCTCACCATCTTTAGTCACTAATTGCTGTTTGTCACTGTTGTAGCTGTAGTAGATTACTAAACAAATAAACAAAAACCTAATGTTTGTCCTTGATAAAAAGAGCATAAATAGGAAGAGGTAAGAGTTGTAGACAGGTCCAATAAAAATTGAGAGTTGAAAGGAAACTCCACACATACAGATGACACCTGACAACAAGTTTAACAGAGACATAGGTTTTGAGCTTCCAGGATACTGGCTGTCCATGCTGCATGCAAATCACCTCCACGATATAATAAACAGTAAGCGTACCCTCCTGAAATCTTGCTGTTTATATTGTGTTATTATATCACCACGGAGAGTTCGACCTTAGTTGACCCCTGAAGACGACTTCGACAAGAAGTCGAAACGTCGGGTTAAGTTATAATTAACAAAATTGGCTGTTAGAATGAGAAAAAAATTTGCTACTATTATAATAATTTCAGTCATTGTTTCAACTTTTTGTAAAAGTTTTCTTATTCCCATGACTTTCTGATATATTTGGTCATTCCAAGTTTTACAACGATATATTATGACTATTCTAAATATTTTAGCCTATTGTTGCTTCTTTAAGATATATAAATTACGGAAAGCAAGTTTAGAGCCAAAAATGAGACCAACATAAAATCACATAATATGGAACTTATTTATAAGAGATCAGTTAAATGTGAGTGTTTATATGCATTTGGAGTAAAATGATTTTTAAACATCGAATTAATTTTAGCTATTAATCCATTGTTAATACAAGATTAAACAATTGATTGTACTCTAATAGCCACATGACTTAGTTAGGGAAAACATTTATAATAGCTACATGTTAACTCTCAGTTACCTCACAATTTATATTGAACTTGAGAATGACCATAGAAGTATAACTGTTACACACTCACCAAACACTGTTATTGTAACATTTTGATTGATATTAGGATCTCCACTGGCTTCTCTGCATAGAATATTAGCTCCATTGAGTCCAGGGAATGCAGTTACTTGTAATGTACTGCTCCTCCCAGATCCTGTGCCACTGGTTGACAGAGTGATGTTACCTACTGTATCAGATTCACCTGAAGCAACACTTCCACTGCCCACAGATCCATCCAAAAATGGCAGAGCTACCCACTGATATCCTCCAACAGCTAATGTGCAAGTGAAGACCAACTCATCTCCAGTACAGAATTGTGCTTGAGAAGTTGTCACACCATTTGACTGAATCTCCAAAGATTCATCATAAACACAAACTGTGTATATAAGAATAATAACAAACACAATGATAGTGAGTGCCACAATATAAGAAGGTACGTGTAGTAGCATTGTGCAAACAGTATCTAAGGTACCTATCCGTCTGTTAAAATGGGGTGTTTAAATAACACCTCACGAGGTGTTTACCAGGAGGCGCTGTCTGGACACCCCACTTTGAGCCCTTATAACTGACACACCAATACATTTTATAACAAATGAGCAAGTATAATTGATGGCTTATATCCTTTAGTTTCTTCATTTAAAATATCTTTTACTAATGACTAACTATGGACAATGAAGCTTTAAACTGGGGTGTACAGGCAGCACCTCCTATTTAATACCAAAACTTAGCTAGCTAGCTAAGGATCACCACTTCAACTTAGCTAGAACCTGCTAAATTCTACTCCAGCAACTTACTCGCAGCTGACAGGATAGCACTCCAAATAGTTGAGTACCGCAACATTCCCGTTTCCCAGAAAGTGTTGAGAGAGAGAGGGAGAGGTTAATGGAAGGTCAGGGAGGATCCGCACACTAACTGCTCACGTGAATATTGATTAAGTCATGAATGCAAATAAGCCCTGGTGTGCACAATTTAGGTTAGCAGTATTCTGTGATTCTAAACTGGAAACTTTTGACCGTTAAACTCTCATATTCTTATCACTTGGAATTGACTATATAAAATGACAGTGGTATAAATTTTGGTTTGTGTGCAAGTCCCTTTTCATATTAGCATTTTACAGCATTTGCAAAATATGGTGATCAGTATTCAGGTGTTTTGAATTTATATACTATAATAAAGTTTATTATAATCAATAATTATTCTGAATTAGATATTTAAAAATCCATAATATTTTATAAGTTAACTGTGGTGCATCTTTAAATAAATCACTGAGTAAGTCTGGCAAGGATTATTAATACAGAGTAAACCTGTGTTTCTCCTTATTGTAGAAACTTTGGAAGACAGTATCTAATAATTATTTGCAGATGAACCCTAATAGTTATGAAATTATTAAAATTAATAAAATAGCTGCACAACATTTTTACTGAGTTTTCAATCCTAAAGTAGAGTAATATGTACGCGAGACCCTCAACCACAACCACTCCTGCATATCCCTGTTCCATTGAAATAACCACTAGTGGAACCAATTATCATGATTGGTGTTTTCTCTGATTAACATGGGGTAAGCAATTGGAAATGTTTTTATATTGTATAAGTATATTAATTAAGACGTAATATTTTCATTAAACAGTTATACCTTTAGCTTCTTGAAGTGTATTAAATTTCTAGATGTAAATTCAGTAACACATTGAATACTATCACAACTAAATATAAAACAGTTTTTAAGTTTCAATGAAGCAAGTTTGAACATAATAAGTTGATAATCTGTCATATAGCTTCATAAACACGTGGCACTTCTATCTGATCCTGTGAAGTAATATCAGTTCTAACTTGTACCGTTCCACACGCTAGGCAATCTTCCATCACTACTTCACCATCCACAGCACCCACTTTATTCTCATTTGTTATCTTTTGCTGTTTATGTCTATATTTCACATCTTTTTGCTCGACTCTTCTACTAGTTCTATTAAAAAATATACATGAAAAAAGTATTACTATGTGGCAACAATAAAGCAAACCTTTTTGGACTATCATTATGTATCGTAAGTGTATGTCTTCTAATTTGCTATGGTATAAGCTTATGAAGCAATATTGATAAATTTTAACAATACTAAGAATTCATGCTCTGTTATATTACAATCCATTGTTTATATCAATTTAAATTGTTTAGGTTAAAAGTGTATATTCAAGATTGTAGCTGCTCTGATAAAAAGATTAGATAAAATTTGTCTGAAAAGTGGAGATAGTGGTACTTTATAATACTACTGAGTTACATAGCAAATTTTGTTAATTCGCCAGACAAAAAAAAAACACAAGTGGTAAACTCCATTATCCACTTACTATACAAACACTACTTTCTAATGGTATTTCTTTGTTCTGCAGTAGTAAAACTAACATTAACCATGATTGATAAGAGTAGGAATCATAGAAACCATGGTGGATATATCAATCTTTAGTAATAGAAGCATGAAATTTGGCATACGTATGTAGTGGCAGTATAGGTTACAGAAGGATGAGCCTACATGGGTGTGAATTGCTTAGGACATCAATTAAATCTGAGTCTTCAAAAATTTGCTAAACATAGTGTGCCTACTAAGGAAGCGAGATAGCAAGTTAAAGAATTGAGGATATTTATGTGTCAATGAAGACATCATAATTTGTTTGAAGTATTTAAGAGAAATGCAGTATTTTCTTGGAACTTTACCTGACTTATCTCATATTTTCTACCACAGAGCAGTTTTTCCCTTATGGTGCAAAGTAAGAATAATTGTGTACAGGAGGTTAACTAGCTGAAGTATAATTAGAAAGGAAAAATCTGAGTGTATCTTAACTTTTCTAACTATGGAATTAACAATCTAAAGATTGTACATCTGAACCGGCATCACCCTGCTGAATTAACTGAATTTGTATAAGCAAGATATACGTATTACCCTTGAGTCCCAATCACATTCATTCTACCACACACAGTTCTAAAACTTGTAAGTGACTTGATACCTTGTTTAAAGTTTCCTATGAAAGAATTGGGTCATGTTTTTCTACGCCTGCTGTTAGTAACATATCCTACTGTTGTTGAAATAGCCATTGTTTTCCCCTATATTGTTTCCAAAGCTTCATAATGCCATTGCTTTTGCAAGGGTTTTTATGTTCACATTCATGTGCTTCTCCACCATCATCATATTGCTGTGGCTCTTCCATGTGTCAATAGCAGTTCAAATATTTTAAGCAATAGACTGAAGAACTTTTTTAAACTTCAATTGAAAAGGTGTTTTTTTAAAACAATATCATGATTTTTATTGTTAATATACACTAAAACTGATAACACTGATTGTAAATAGCGAGAACAATTTTTTGTGATGTTGATTAATGTATTTTTATTATTACCGTTTTTTAACTCCTCATAATAATTATGTTCCTCGTAATTTAGTAATTATAACTAAATAAATGCATGTATAGTGTTTCATTACGTTGTGGCTAGATTCAGTTTCAATTTATCTTTACTACATTTACTCTAGGACAGAATTATGTTGAAGCTGAGTGCCACTGAAGATCACATAAAGAAAATTAACGATGAAAATAATTATCCATAAAGTAATGCTTGAATAATGAAATCAAATAGCTTTTTTTTTTATCTACAGTCTAAACATTTAGTGCACTCCCAGATTAAAAGAACACCCTGCAAATACTAAACATAGGTTACTACTGGGGTCAATAAAGGAGAGTCACTCCTATAATTCCATCTGAAAAAGAAAAATAAGGATTGAAATTAGCACGGCAAGTCATCTATAAGTTTCCAATGCATTGTGACTAAAAAGATGTGGCAAACAATGTATAAGCAGAAAGTCTGATTTACATTCCGTAGCTCTCTGCAAATGGTAAATATGTTTGAAGTAAATACTGCTTATTTAAGGAAATTAATTATAGGTGAAATTCAATTAACAGTGCTAATTTAAAAGTCCTTACAGTCAAGTTATTTGATATCATACTGTTGATAATATGTACATCAAACTTCATGATTCTACTCAAAGGTATTGCAGCACATGTCAGCAGTAGCTAACAAGTTAAAATACGGACAGTACAATACATAAGTGATATACCAAAATGTTAGCCCTGCATACATGACTTTCTTACAATACCGGAGACAAATGACAATTTCCTTGGGCATAACATGTTGCTTTAAAATATGAACAAATTAAGTTAAATAATACCATACATCTTTCAGTTATAAAGTTATATAACATATGAATAGAATTTATGTAACTTGGATTAGTCAGTTCAATACTTACTTCAATTTGCATCCAAGTACAATAATTATGGCCATAAGTGTAGTTATTATTGCAGAACTTACTGTAGTTACACCAATCAAACTTCCTAAATATGTTTCACATGTCTGTGACACTGGGTCTCCCATTTGAAAAGTACTAGCTCCATGCGTGCTATAAGTACTCTGTATATTCACAGAAAACTTCTTTGAAGTTAAGTTCAACCTTGAGTTGCAAACTGTTGGTGTTAATTCAATACTGCAATCCATGCAAGGATTCATAATAACAATTCTAGTGTTTTGTATGAAAGTGAATTTGTTTCCACTATCAGAAATTCTTCCACATTCTCCTTCATATGTGTAGAAATAGTCCACAACTTGTGGTTCAAGTAAAGGTGGAATAGAGAGTTCAATAATTCCACCAGCCATTTCAAATTGAGAAAAACTTGCTGAAAAACTTCCTTGTGCTATTACATATAGTTAAAGAGGTTAAATTGTGCTTCAGTAATCTTATTAGAGGATAAGTTTCAATTACGTTCAATTATGTTATTTGGCAAGTAAATTAAATTAGAATTCATTCTTAAAAGTAAACCTTTTTGAATTAACGTAATGGTGTTCAACAGAGAAGTTAAGCAGAGCATAGCAAGTGTATATTAAGAAAATTGGTAACTTAAATAAAAGCAAAAAATTACAACCAAATAGCTAGAACTTCTTAATCTTATAATCCTATTTACATATTTCCTTTTTTAATGGATTCTGCTGCTTGTAATTGATCGCAGCACTTGTGCTTATGTACTTGCAGTAGTGAAGATCAAGTTTGGTACCATGTATTTTCCAAATAGTTCAACTCAAAATTGTACTGTCATTATGATGAGTCAACCTTGAGCAGATTGTAGCTGAGCTGAATATGATTCTTTATAATGTCCTCTATAACAGAAAAAAGTCATAAGGAATCCTTCTAGTGGAACATGGGGGACACTAAAATATTAATAATTGTTTATATTTTTGTGCTTTTTGGTATTTTTGATCATATTTTTGTTTTGGTACCACTTACAACAGTTAATTTACCCTGAGATAGCTCATGAATAGGCCAACATTTTTATACTATTAGTCTAGACATGCTAATTGCCTACCTAAGATACACAATCTAGTAATATTAATGTCATTTTCATAGTTTTGGGGCAGAACTAAAATTCTGTAAGGGGAGGGTTGGCGGAGTGGGGTTCCATTGACAATGAAGGTAAAATAACTATAGCAACTTGTTAAGGAAAAATGCTCTATAATGTATTTCCTATAGAACTAATTTTCAAAGGTGTTTGGTCCAAAATTAAAATAAATTAATACAGGAGATTATCATAATAAAAGATAAAAAGAATTTATGAAGACATTTAGAAGTAGAAATTAAAAGCAACAACAACTAGCTAAAATTCTGTCCAGAATTAATGAATGGGAAAACCTAATCAGCTTTGCCATCCCATGAGCTTGGTCTACTTGCCATAGTAAAATTCGTGACTTAGCATATTAATAAGTTACCAGAATTGCACTTATTAGAAGGTTGCAATTAATCGAGGACAAAAACACAATGACAAATAATAAGTTATTGCTGTTATACTTTTATTCCACTCAACATGTAAGAAATGTAGTAGTAATAGAAAAAAGGTCTCATTCTATAAAAGGGGGCTCGAACTACACTAGTCAACTCCCCCCCCATTCCTCAAAAATTTGGCACTGTTATGCCTCAAAACAATTGCAAAAATATCTTTCTCAACATTTTTTGCTACAGATTATGTGTTTATGCTAAAATCCCAAAATATTGTGAGGGGAATACATTATAAATGGGTCCTACACTTTGAAAAATGCAATTAATTAGTCAAGATTTACCATATCTTGCAATAAAAATTTCTCAATGGTTTTTAAGACAAAATGTGCTTGACATACCAAAAGCTCAAAGAGTATACTTATGGTGTACACATAAAATGGAGATCATTGTGACAATCAAGTGGTCATAAATTTAAAAACATCAAATTTCAGAAGAAACAAAAAAAAATTGTTAACAATATTATAGTAAGTGATATGGGGCAGGCAACAACTCGGTATTTCTGTGTTCTGTATTCAGTCTCATGTATTTAGCATAATATGATTATCTCTTGTACTTGGTAATATACACAGAAGTTGTGAAGCTTAGCTGAATCAGATTTTGTGATAAAATCTTATGTTGAATATTACCACTTTTGCACACAAACTTTCGTATCATAAATAATCAAGTGTTACTCCAGTTTTAACATAATACATGCTAACCAAGACTTGCAGCTCTTCGTTACCAGATATGTTCTGAACATCTCGATATACTATCTATTATCCTAGTTGGTGGCAAGAAGCTGATTTGTTCTTATTGCAAGGTTCACACTTACTGCAAAGGATACAATGTCCCTGTTTTCCCCATGGTCTATGATGAATAATTAATTTGGAAGAATTATCTTAATAGCCACAAGCAACAACTATCGCATGTTCATACTTTCAATATTCACAATGCTTATTTTAATTCTTTAACCAACACTAAAACAATGCACTACTACCAAGCCTTGATCTGACTGAAATTATCAGATATATAGCATCAGATATCATTCACTAACACAGGCTAGGAAAGAACAATCTAAATGGTGAATTTTTACTAATTTTTACTAATTAATTACTTTTTTTATAGCTTTTACAATTTTCTACAGTTTGCCCTAGTATACTCTTTAGTCATCGGTCAACTGCACTATCAGATTCACTCACACTACCCAAATTTTTGGCTGTGTGTTCTGAAAATATCTCTGATTTAACTACATACATGTAGTTATACTATGCCCTCCAAAAAACATAATGCCCTAAGAAGAACATCAAGAATAGCATAGTCTGATTAGCTCATTCATAGCTGGTTGAGAAAGACGCATTGATTTGTAATAATTGGTGAGCAAGTGAAGCGAGCAGACACTATTAGGGGTGACACATGAAATCGAGATTATATGCTTGGACATGCATATGTAAATTTATACTTTATTTTTGTTACAATTATGTGTTCTTTTGGTAGTCGACCCGTTCCTAACTCCATTAAACACAATCCTTTTGTTAACACTTATTATCCAAGAGAATATAATTGTTTACCCTTTGGAATTAGACTTTCTAATGTGATCTAAATATTGCAGGACACAGTTATGGCTTACAAATTTACTGAAGCTCATTTTATAGAATTAGTGGCAATGGTATGTCATCTTGATTAATGTGCAGTTTGTCATAGCTGTTCTTACTGGAAATTCCATTGCCCACTGGCATCACCAAGAAAACAGAAGTAAATCTTGCATTGGTTTATCCAGTGAATGAATGAATTGAGAGAGTTTTTGTTAAATTTTCTGCTTATAAAACAATAAACTTATCTGATTTAGTGTTAGGCTCTAAATTGCGTGAGAATTCATCAGAATTGATAGTTGTTGCTTTTTCACACCCCATTAATTTGCAACGAGTGGATACTAAGTCATTGCAACCATTTCCAATTACAAAATTAAAAAGACTCTGCCATGTTTTAGTTGTTCAGTTGTTGTTGTTTTTTGTTTGTAGCTGATGGTAATTTATATAGTCAAAAATTTCATTAATGTTTTGAATTATTTGGGCACAATGGCTAGCTTGTCATTTGTACTAAAGCATATCACTTATATACCTGCATTCATGCATGCATGCATACATACATACATACATACATACAGACATACATACATAAATAAATACAAATACTCATACACACATACACACTTACCTGAAAAATTCACTTCCCGTTCCTCTGTCACTGGTTCACTTTCTCTATTGCTTCTGTCCACACCAAACACTGTAAAGTTATATTCCTCACAGCACACAGGTAATGCACCGAATGCCATAGTGTTATAGGCATTTGACTCTGTAACATCCACTAGTGTAGTGTTAGTATAATCACATCCAATTCCAGTGATCATTACTTTATACTTAAAAACACAGGATGCTGCTATACCACTTTGTAGGACTTCAAAATTGAACATTAAACCATTATTGTTACTATGTGCTGATTGCTGAATATTGCTCAACATTGGTGCATCTGGAACACCTACAGTTATGAAAGGGGTAATTGCATTATGTGCTTAAGGAAAATAATGTCCTTATTTCAGCAATATTTACAAAGATCCACAATTGAATTAATGATTAAAGGTTTATTTCTATAATTATTATTTATGGGAATAGAATGATTTTTAACTTGAAAATACATAAAATTCAACTAATTGAAAATTATCGATCTATGGACCTTCATCAGTGATATTCACTATAATTGAAATAATGGCTAATGACTTCATGTGAAAAATGACAATGGTTGAGGATATTAGCTACTATTTTCAGCATGGCAGATATTTATGATGAACCCAAATTGATGATAATCTTCAATTAAACTATTATTGCAATATTTAAGACCACATTATCATTCCTTAATTGAGATTATTTCAAATTATTGTTATTTGAAAGTCAGAATAGTATAAAAATTCATTGCAATAGTGCATGCAATTGCTGTGTAACTGACTGGATCAATTTTTTATCTACTTGGGCAATTAATAATTTTTAAAATTCAAATGAAATAAACCTGGATTGTTGCAACTACAAATACATGAAATGTTGTCGTACATAATTTATCCTTCAATTCAAGCAGAATATACACACAGGGTAAAAAGAGTCCATTTACAACCATAACAATATCCGTAAACTGTCTTGATAATTAGTTACAAAAAATTTACAAGGTTGTAGAGGTTATCGAACTAGTTGTCAACACACTATACATATACACTAATTTATGATTTAGGTATGGTTGTCAATGGACACTTGTCAGGCAGTGACAGCCACCATGCTTTCTGATGTCGCTAGCTCCAATTTGAGACAAAATATTGTTAATACCGGTAATAACACAGACCCGAAGCCAGCATTTAAACATTAGTACAGTCACACTTCATCCATTCATCCAGTTAAATGGTTTTCTGAAAGTTGAGGCAGAATTAGAAGCAGGGTGAGATGAGAGTGAAATACTAATACCATATTATGTTACAACTCTCCTAGATTAAATGGTAACTACATGAACAAGAGCTAAAACATCTACTAAGGGAAAATGTATCATTGTATTTATGTCCCAGCTATATACCCATTTCTAATACTGTATTACATTTTAATGTTAACTGTTGAAATACTTCGACAAATAATTATTGTGAATAGAAACTTTTTCCATTGAATTTCAGTTGGAATTGATGCCAAAACTAGTCCTATAGTTATACATAACTTACAAAAACACTAAAATTAATTCTAAACACCTGCATAGTATTGCCTAAATTGAAATACTTGAGTTAAGAAAGAGTTCAACATATGGTGGTAAACAACTAATTACATGCTTGCCATTTGTGCACAAGCAAATCATTTATATGTAAGGGTGGTATTCAGTCCTTTAAACATGAGATGGTGATTTTAAAGTAGGAATAGACTAAAACCATTTTCTAAAATACTTTTTTTTAAGTTGCACCAACTATGGCATTAAAGAAACTTTACCAATAGATTCTTTTGAAATAACTGCTTATTTTAGTAGTTGAGAGATTATCAAATGCTACTTAGTAAAACTAATTTTTTTTTTACTACAGGAGCTAATAATACGTTAGAACCCGTTGCTATATTGTTACTAGGTGTACTAACTTGGTAAGTGTGCACTATTTTTTGCCTTTAGGTATATGAACTGTGCATACTAACAACCCTTGGGGTATTGCTATTTTTGAGTTTTAGTTTAATAGAATAGGCAGGATAAAGCAGGAGGGAGCAGGTTATGTGAGGCCGGATATGGGAGGGTCTACTACTCTCTAATATCCACCTACATGGGACCAGCCCTACCATATAACTCTCCTGCCGCTCTCATACCACAGGAATTTACCATAGCTAGCTGCTTTACTGCTTACTGCAGAGCAGCCCAGGTAGAGTTAGATCTGGAGATAACAGCTGGCAGCTACAACGCTAAAGTAAACTTTCTGGCGTGCTTCAATTGAATTTTAATTGAATTTTAATTTTGGGCCAGAAACACGGAAGAATTTGCTTGACACCGAAAATGCTGCTAAACAAAGTTGCTAGTGGAAACTGGGCAGGCCTGGGTAAACGGGATCTAAAATAGTAAGAGCATGCGCTTAGGTACTGGTGGATTTAGTGCACTAAATGCACCAGTACCCAAGCGCTTATGCTCTAACTATTACTTATTAATAATGTTTTTCCAGTATTGTGATGTTTATAATTTTTTATTATTATTATCGGCAACCATCAAACAGTTAGATAACTTTGTTTTCAAAGAAAGCTTGAAAAAAGACTCTGGCTAGGCACAAGACATCAGGCCTAAGCATAGTCACCAATTGCCTTGGTTTTGTTAAGACTAAATTTTCAGTGCATGTTTCCATGTCTTATCCAGTTAATTGATTTTCCAATTTTTGAAACCAATAGTTATCATATTTACGAACCAGCTTTGCCTGGCAGGAATGCTCCATTATTTCCTGCCAGTTCTGGAGTCCAACCTGGTTTATAAAATTCTTCATTTTTTTTAACACTTTCTGTTAGTAGTTGCACTCATCCAGATTAAATGCAATAGAATTTCCACTACCTATTCGTAGTAGTTAATTAAAAGTTCACCTTGGTAGCTAAAGCCTTCTTCAATGATTAATGGACACAAAGAACATCATGCACTGCCTTAGTGTTAGAATAACAATTTCTGTTAAAATAGAAGAAGTGTCAGTGTGTGTTCAGGTTTTTTTATTCAAGAAAGTTAGCAACTGTGAAATGAAGGAATAACTGAAAGTTAAGTCTAATTCTTACTTCACTAAATAGTAAATAAATTTTAAAATAATAAAGACATTATTATTGGTGCTGTGAGATTCAAGGTGTCTCTTGCTCAGCCTAATCTAAACTGACAAAGATTCATTATTCCAAAATAGCTACAATAATACAATAATGCCATATCCAGACTCACACTAGGGAAGTACTGGATAAACTAGATATATACATGTACTTCTATTCAACATTCCTGTTGTTGTTTTTTCACCACACAACAGTTCCCACTGCACTGCAGGTAAAACTCATCATTGCCAATGAATCATTTGTATTATGTCAGCATTAATCCAGTTTGAAAGTCAACATTCATCTGGTGTAAGGGTCAGTAGTGACAAGTAATAAAGTGGTATGACCCTTGACCCTGGCCATATAAGCTGCACCAGTACTGCCAGTCATATATAAAAAGTAATGTTAGTGGCCAAGTCTACTTAATGTTCAAGAATGAGTGACACTAATTTAGTGATAATATGCAACCAAGAAAAACAACAACAACATAATTTTATAATAAATATTCAGGTGGTATATTATGTCTTGTCTGCACAATCTTTTTTTACACTACAGACACCTATAAAAAATACTTCGAATTGTTTTTCCATCACATTAACTAGTAACAAATTTTAGGAGTAAATTTGATGTAAGTAAGAAAGCAGTTAAATTAAATTCAGCATCGAAGATGCAAACCATTAGCACTACTATTACTCTAGTTAGCTATTATAGTCCATTCCAATGAAAAATTTTTTGCTGATTTGTATTCAGATGTGGTCCTAAGATAAATTCAACTTGGTTGCCCAAGTGGCAACCACGGATAACTTCTGGAATTTTCGTGGTTGTGGCTCTAATGCTATTATGCTCTACAGCCACTTTGTCATAGAATTAGTAAAATGACTCTCTCTTGGGGAGTTTAGAATCTATTACAATATTTAGGATTCATGGCAAAGTGCTAAACGATCTCAGCGAGTTTTTGCTTTTTCACTATGCACGCTATCTTACCCCAGTAATTGTTGGATATGGCTTCTGATGCCAAGGTAGATCTTATCTGTCGGCACCACCAAGGTTACTGGAATGCTGTATCTGCTGATCAGTTTGGTAAGTAGAATGCTATCAAGAAAGTCAAAGGAGGTCTTGAAGGCATGACTTTAGCAGCTTAGCTTGTTAGTGAGTGAATAGATGCTTTCCCTATCACTTCTCTGAGGAAAGTAAAGAGTATGATACTGAGACAGAATTCATACTGGAATAATAATTATTTCAAAGCTATTATTTTTATGATTTTTTTGCTGCCACAAAAGCAAATTGTCCTTACAACACCTAGCCATGCATTCAAATCCTAAATAAGTATCATAAATGGATTCTACACCCCATGGAAGAGTCATTTACTTAATTCTATGACAAAGTGGCTGTAGAGCAAAATTTAGCATTAGCGTCACAAAACCACACAAATTCCAAGAGTTGCCCATAGTTGCCACATGGGCAACCAAGTTTAATTTATCTTAGGACCACATGTGAATATATCAGCAAAAAAACTTCATTGGAATGGACACTTCTAGTTTCACAATTTGACTACTGGACTATTACCAAATCATTTGATAGACCCAACCAATAATTATATTAGCATTCGTACAATGAAAACAGTGGATGAAGCTAAATACTCTCCACATTAAATAGATAAGCAAGAATTAAAATTATTATTATTAATTATTATTATTGTTATTACTATTGTTGTTAAAAAAATATAATAATAATACAAACTTCGTATTATTATTATTATTATTTTTTAATAATTACTATCATTTTTACTCTGTGTCCAAATAAATGCAAAGAAATAATTCAGAAAAAAACAATTAAAAGCAGTTTTGACGTGAAGCCGGTAAACTATGCAACAAAACTACAACTATCACAAGCAGCAAAAAACAATTTTCTCATCTGATTACCACATCACAATAGCATAGGTGTAGAAACAATGTCTAAATTATGGGGCGCACCATGTCAAGAACCAAGATATACTTGAGCTATTGTATCCTCATAAGGTATTTATGCTATTATAAGCATAATTATATTGACAATTGCCGATTAAATTGATGAAATCCTATTATTGACAGATAGCTACAAGTTTGGCAATGTCCAAACTATCAAGTTACTATGCATTCTGTCTCTAAATGTATCAGAGTAATTCTGAATAGAGGTTCACATTACTTGGGAGGCGTGTGCCCCTTCTCCCCCGCTTCCCCCCCCCCTCCCCCTCCAACGTGCCCCGGCCTGATTCCTAATAGCTAATGGTCACATATTAATACACTTTCATTTCAACTGAACTTTTATAAACCCTCAGTGTGAATGACAAAAAGGTTTATCCATCAATCAGCTAACATTACGACACAACATTCCAGAACAGTTATATATTGTTGTTAACATGCCGTGCAATCATAATGTAAACATCCCATCCTGTAGTAAGGTTTGAGTCTCAGTAATCCATGATAGCTACAATAATTGTCCATCATGTAGTATAATGTGAAGCTTTAAATATGCCGTAATGTTTTGACAATAAGCATACATCACTATTTAATATAATGTATAATAAAGTATTAAATCTGACAAAATGCTAAATATTGCTGTATTCCATTATTTCTATGCTAAGTTGAAGAGTGCAACTGACATTAAATATAAATATGGCAAGCCTTAATTAAATAACTTGGGGTGAAAGTAAATAGCTACTAGTACTCACATTTATGTACATTATAACAACTTTTTTTTAATTACACCAAAATAATGTAAATTTATATTAAAATCTTATTACTACTTCTTGCTGAAATCTTCTCGTTCTCACAAATTTACTAATTAGTTGCTACTCCAAAACATGTCCCAATTTGCATTGTTATTGCTTCAATGTATAAGTCTCAATCAAATTTGAAGAATGTGGAAAAAGTAGACAGAACAAATAATGTAAGAAGTGCAATTGATACAATTTGAGTGTTAATTATAGCAAACTTTCTTGTTCTAACATTGGCTGTTAGAACAAGATAATTTTCTACTGTTATAATTATTTCAGCCAAGAATGACTGAATTACAAATGTATATGAAAAACAAATCTAATAAGTAATTAGAGCTTCTTTATCAATTTCAAATTGAATTTGAATTATAGCGTAAAAATAAATGGGAATATGAACCTAATATTTTTACCTAACACTGTAATGTCAACACTTTGATTGACATTAGGATCTCCACCAGCTTCTCTACATAGAATATTAACTCCATTGAGTCCAGGGAATGCAGTGACTTGTAGTGTACTTGTCCTTGTAGGTCCTGTGCCACTGGCTGACACAGTGAAGTTACCTACTGTGACAGTGGTATCTAATGCAATCCTCCCATTATTTGAAGTTCCATTGAGAAATGGCAGAACTACCCAATCATATCCTGACACAGCTAATGTACAAGTGAAGACTAACTCATCTCCAGTACAGAATTGTGTTTGAGAACTTGTCACACCATTTGACTGAATCTCCAGAGCTGCTTTACTAACTGTATAAACAACAAATTTAGACCATAAAAATTACAAAAAAAATTATGAGTGAATTTCCTTAGACAAAAAATGCCACTAAATTGAGTAAATTATCATAAATTACTTGAATTGTGAGTTCGTGCAAATTAATAATTAAATTTTTCTAATTGTTTTTTTTTCTCCAAATTTATGGTATTAATTTTATTAATGAAAATTTACTTAAATGGAAATTTATCCAAGTGGAATCTAAAAATAATAGCATAGAAGTATTTCAGTATTAATTAAACTTCCGAGTTGTATAGATTCAATTTAAGTAGCTAGCTACATAGGCTAAATTATTATGTAAAACTAAAGCAATCAGTGCTTTTGTCAATATTATTTTTTTATACATTCTCTCTGTAATCTCACTACAAATATTGCCTATGTGTACTAAAATGATCAACAATTTTTTTTTAAGGAAATCGTAATGAAAGAATATACACATAATCATTTTAAACCAATGCCAATGCTTCTGTGAGCATAGACTCGAAGAAGCCATATTAATTGAGGAGGTCCCATATAAAAGGACGTAGACAGGCACATATTTTCATTAGAATGAAAAATGATGGCAGTCAGTTCTCTCACCAACTTTCCAGAGAACATTTTAGAACGAATAACAACAACTTAGCTCACAAAAAGCTTGAAAAATATGTAAGGAAAAAGCCATGAGCATCTTAACAGAAGTAAAACAAAAAAATGGTGCATTATAAAATAGAAAGAAATTAAGCTTGCAATTAACGCAATTAAATCCAACTGCACTGGATTTAAGTGTACCAGTAAATAACCTGATTTCTGTGCCCCTTGATACCACTTGAATATTGCAATAGTCACAAGTAACCCAATGCAACTAGATTAAGACTACCCCTTCTCTCTTTCTCATGTGTTCAAATCATTCAAAAATATTCGCATGACTACCCTGTACCAGTCAACCAAATACATGTTGAATACCATCAGGGTACAGCTGCATACTATTCTGAGGGATCATTATCAACCAAGAAGTACCTGGGCACACACACAGCATTAATAGGAGCTAGACATGATTATATTATTACATCACTTGCCAAAATTATTATATAAGGTTGTTCGTAAGTTCGTGCATTTGTTTTAAATGTGGTCTTGATAATATCAATAAATAGTAAGCTATTCTGGAGGGTTCTATTTGCAGGGCTGCCTTATGAATAAAAGAGCTAGAGGTCAAAGAGCATTGCAGGGGATTTCCTTTCTTTACCCTGACTTCTGGAAGGTGTTCAGAATGTGGTAAATAAGGCCACAGATTTTGTGTACACAGAATAGCATTGAATTATAAACACGACCTCTATGTTTTGACTAAAAGTAATTACAATAGAAATAATACAGAATTAATAACATTTCATTGCCACAATAAATTAATGGAGTAAAAATATTCCACTTAGCTAAAAACAGAATCTTTGAAAATTAAGAGGATTTCTATTGGTCTGTTGAGAGTGAGACTGTAGCATAACAGTACTCCTTAACAGTAGATAAAAATACAGAATTGGAGTGCTTGCTTGCTGTCTGGTTGTCATAGCTCAGTGGCAAAATGTTTATGCTTTAAGCATTATGTTCTGGGTTTGATTCCAGTGGTGACAAAATATTTTATTTCTGTATAAATATTTTTAATTCTATATTGTTTAAGCCTGTGAAAGAGAGAGAATACATCTAATGATTTAACTATCATAATTAATGCGCAAATATTTTGACACAAATATATTATTGTCACTCCCTGCAATAGGAGTAGAAACAGATAGTAAATGAAGTGCATAACAAGAGTCCCAATGTCTACAATGGATTATGAGTTTATTACTGAATCGAAAAGGCGTAAAAATAATGTTTTTTGCTAACCAAGTCAAATAATAAGTTGTGAACATATGGGATTAGAAAGCTAATTGTGCTTCCTTCAAGCTAAAATATCCTACAGATCTACACTTCATCTCTTGAAACTCTAGATCCAACTCTGTGGCAATAAAAGCAGAATATACTAGCTTGTTGGATGCTAAGTATGAAAAAAAACGTAGATACAAATTCCTATCGTCTTATATATCAAAAACGTTTAGCAGCTTTCACAGCATGAATCTCTGATTGAAGGTGATGATAAAAAGCAGTTTATAATATGTGCAGCTTGAGAGAAAAAAAGTGTGCACATTGGATATAGCTATGTGCCTTATTCTATAGTAATGTGAATAATAGATAAATATATTGATTTTTTTTCTGTCTAACAGTTTTCCTCCGATGTTCCAAAACTTGCCTTTTCTTTCAAAATCTAATTAAGTAATTTCTTCTATTAACAACAAAAAATTAAGTTGCTAAGCTCCGCTGCTTTTAAGTAGGAGAGGGAGTGGGGCTTTAGCCATTTTGATCCCTTTGTCGTTATCTAACTGATTGATGTTACACATAATATGCTGAAAGCTGGTAAGGAGTCTACTCCTTCAAATCTTCCTGATGTAAAAAATGAGTCCGTATCATATAAAAAGTCTCCTTATTATACCAGTTGAATAGTTTCATTCCATCGATGTCTTCAATATTCGTCAATAAATAGTGAACTTTCACTATTTTTATGCTATATTTTGTCATTTTTATTCAGTCTGTAATCATGTATTTTATGGAGATATTATTAACTTATAGTTAACTAACCTGTATGCTCAACCTTTTAAAGTTAATTCTTGATCACTTCAGTAACCTGGTACTTAAATCATTCCTAAGTGGTCATCATAATGATCAAATGGAGACATGCTTAGAACAATTGAACTCCTTGACTCACAAACTTCTTATACAACAATTTCAAAAAAATTCTAACTTGTGACCTAGCTGCTATTCTTCAACACTCGATTACACCCAAAGAGTAACAAATTACTGAGGACAGTGGAGAGGAACGGATGGTTCCTGAGTTGCTGACCATTTCAAAGTGGTATGGTGTATTATTTTAGGCCAATTTTAAACACTTCGGCTAGTGAAACTTGGTGCAATCAAATCGGATCCACAGTAGCACTGGCTATGAAAAGCATTAATTTAAAAGGTGGTTACCAGTCCCTTAACCTACCCCCTTTGTATATGCCCGTGATAATTACTGTTCATGATAAAACAACTGAAGTCTTCATTCTGCTGCCAGAACACATAGGAAATAATGATACTGTTTTGGACTCATAGTTAAAACTATATCTACAAAGTTATGTTCAAATATGATGGGCTGATTATATTTCTTAGATTTAATTTCTTAGAACAAATGGCAATAACATATAAAAAGTTATCTGATTAAAATATACAAACTCAACAGAACTCTTTGATAATTTTTGCATTAATTGTATGAACTTGCTATATCTCAACTAAAGTCCTTTATTGGTTACTATTAAATCCCCTAGATAATATTAAAAATCAAAAACAAAAAAAAAAGGTAGCCTTCCATCCAATGATATTCGCTGTTTGATTTAGGTGTTGTCGCTGATCAGGAACAGTTGTGGGCTGAGACACTTGCAGATGATACTGCAACAGAAGAAGATGTACAACGGGGTGGACTTACACTAACCAATATCGATCCTCGACTTTACCATGACATTCAGGTACAACTGAGCAGATTGATAGGGAAGGCAGAGCAACTTATTGGGAATGTCACGACAAATCTAGCTAGCTGAATCCTGGATGCATATCCGAACGAAGTTGGACGGGGTGAAAGTTATTAACAGGTGTCTGAGTGGAGCATGGGAACATCGATGCATGGGAGCTGGACTACGTCAGAACATGGGTAGGGAATGGAGTCTTCATGCATGGAAAGATATGACTAAATCTTCCCCAAACCAAGTTTTTATCAATGCAATAGAGCGTTCGGCTAAAATCTTAGCAAATGATCAGAAAAGAAAGGCTACAGAAGCAGTAAAGGAGCAACGATGAAAAAGTAAGTATGCCAACAAATGTGACACACCTTCAGCTCGCAGTGCTTATAGTAGACATGACGGAGGTATTTTACCTGACCAAGTTACAGAAGACTTTTCTCCGGAGCATCTACAAGAACTAAAATCTAGTTTCTATCATACAAGAGTGTCTGTCACACAGGAAGAAAGGATACAAATTGAAGAACAAACAAGAGATCAGGACAACAGTGATCAATGGCAACAAGAATGGAGAAAACGGCTGACAGCTTCCGTGGTTGGGGGAATTGCAAAAATGAAGGAAAAAACAACAAAAAACAAGAAAGTACAAGCACCACTACATAGTACGTTTAGAGGAAACCAGGCGCTCGCTATGGCAGGTCAATGGAAGCTGTATCTATTCACCAATATGTGTCACACCACCAGAAGCAAGATCCCAATTTTTGAGTTGACAAGTGTGGGCTGTTCATTTCTGAAACCAATAACTGGCTAGCTGCCTCTCCAGATGGTATTGTCCATGACTCGAGTAACACAGCAGACGCGTTGGGACTAGTTAATAACCCATTTTCTTTGAAAGACAAACATTTAGATGAAGCATGCAAGAATTCCTCCTTTTGCTTGGAAATAGATAGAGAAACAAAAGAAAGGAGATTGAAATGAAGACTTGACTACTACTTTCCAGTGCAGTGCCAGTTATACTGTACTGACAAGAATTGGTGTGACTTTGTTGTATGCACGAGAGAGGATATACATATTGAACGCATATATAGAGATCACAAGTGGTGGGGAACCCAACTTACAAAATTGAGGAAGTTTTATTTTGATGGAATACTCCCAGAACTGGCATGCCCCAGATTCAGGTATGGAGGCATTCGAGAACCATAGAATTCACAACATGCAATTCACATTTCATTATTTAATCACTTTAAATCACGTAAATTATTTAATCAGTTATATCATCAACCTTGCTTTTTTTCTGCATTCAAATGCATCTTACAATTATGGAAACAGCTGTTACTGTTTTTGTTTTTCACATCAACAAACATCATAATTATGAAGAAACAATTTCCTACTGGCAGTCTATTCATGTAACCTAATACAAGCTGCGAGTCCCAAGCCACTAAACCTGACACCACAAAACCAAGTGTTAACTTATTAATGATATTCATGGTAGCAATTGGGCTCCTTTGAATGTGTGGGTGTAACACTATACCAGAACCTTAAATCCCCTAGATAATTATGAAAAATCAAAAATAAAAGAAAGGTAGGTAGCCTTCCTTCCAATCTTCCCCAACTTGCATTACTTCCAAGTATAATATTCTTGATAGCTAGCATTGCATTCCAAATGTAGTGCTCAAGATCACAGTTTAAATGTGTTTGAGGGTGTAAATTCATTACAAGCTACACATGTTCATAGCTAATAGTCAACAGGAATAGTTAGTGAATTATAGGGACCTATAATATAGTGTAGCCAATGATCACTAAGTGGCTAGAGCTACAACTAAGAGTAACTTACTGCTCACTAACTGGATGGCACACCAAATAGCGGAATACAGCCACATTGCGCAGAGTGTCCGAAATATGAAGTGAATGGCATGGCTAATGAAAGCTAATACACCACCACATAACAACAACTGCTCACGTGAAATTCTAATTGTAGATTACGTCGGGGTCAATTATGCGGAATGACATGACAACGAGAAGGCCGTGGTGTGCAAGGGACCCTATGTGTTCATAGTCATAGATACTTGGAAATATCTGAAAGCTGCATGACAATCATGAAATTCACGGCGTCGGATGGCGGCTGAGCAGGCATGACCACACCAACATTTTTAACAAAAAGGGGCGCGTCTATTGTAGCCTTTACCTGAACGCGTTCTCGTTATCGAACTTGGGAGGACGAAAATCGAGCTACTAGGAGTCTTTCCATTAGTTATTTGCCACACATATTTCAGGAAAATAAAACTATGACTGCCACAAAAGACAGGCATTTGCATGTTCTAATTTGGATCAGTTTTGTTGTTTTTTTGTTTTTTTGTTATTGTTGTTTTCTTTATAAGTTCAACTAGCTATATTAGCTATGATAGAATACACTCTACATAATAGCTATTACTATAATTTAACATTATTTATTTGAATGAACCTACTGATTGTTATAAAAATAATTTGCTTTGTAATTTATAGTAAAATATGGCTTGTACTGAATTGTTTGGTGTGATTACAGTGACATTTGAATTTATTAACGCAGAGCATAGACTTTAACTATTTTGTTCACTTGATAGAAAAATCACTGTATTGTGTTTTCTATTGATAAAACTTGTTACTTGAACAAATGAGTGAGTGTGACTTCCTATTCCCCTGAAATTTGGCCACTTCAGACCGTCCACGGGGATGAGATTAGCAGCGATTGCCTCTAGTTTTTCATGATGCCAGATATGAAGTAAAAAGTTTATCTTATAACTGTCTACCCAATAGCGAATCAACAACATAATATCAATCTAAACATCTAAGCTCAATTCCACAGCTGTTAATTCATTCTGCTTGATAATTCTCTGACTATTTTTCGGATTGGGGTGGGAAAAGTGAAAACCTTGACTGGAGAACTTGATTTCTTACTCTCTACCTGTTTTTTGTAAATGGTTGAATCACACCCATTTTTATGTAGCTATGCTTTGTTTGAACAGCATAAGTTGTTACTGCTTCTTATATCTATTTCTATCTTGTTTATATCATTTGATAAAATTATGAAATATACTGCAAATTTCTAAGAACTATTTTTAAATAATTTAAACATTAAAAATATCATAATAAATATAACTATATTGTGGGGGTTAAGGGAACATGTCACCCCATTTACACCTCTGGATCAGCTCTTGTTGGTGAAGGCTCTTCTTGAAATGAATTTCTACCGTAAAAACAGTCACTTCTGAGACAATAAGTTTCTACATCTACTTGGTCCTCACTGCACAGCCAGATCATCACTGTATGAACTGAGCACACATTAGCTAGCATTTTTCAGCTAAAAGTATTGCAAAAAAAAAAATAATGAAAAAGTTAAAAATTATGTTAAAAGATACACCATCAGATTGTCATTGACAGTGAAGTAAAACAACAATGGCTTAAGCAAAGAGTGAAAGAACATCTTGATGCCCGTAAGAAAGGCAACAAAAATTTTAATCATTCACTGTTCTCAAATTTATTGTGTTAAAACTGAGTATAATCGATGCCACTTCAAATTTACAAGTGAAATTGTTTGCTAATAATTGTTGTAAACTTACATGCCCACAATTAAAGGTAGCTACAAACAATAATCCAGAATATAATTATTATTTATCCTATTCCGCACCGTCCTAAAATTATGAACTCTGAACATACGCACATTTGCCAATTCTGATTCACGAGTAGATAAAATTACATATATCGAAATTTTGTAGTAATCTGAATCTGCCCCAAAACTTCGGTGGCAACGAAATTTCCTGGCAATTCTCTTGGTTTTCATGCTACAATCATACGTAACATTGCCACCAATATTTGAGAGGTGGGGCCAAAGTATTATGGCTGGAAGGGGCCACAAGACCCAATTCCTAGCGTATGATGTGTAGTAAAAACGTAATTGTGGTAATTGGTTGATTAATTAAAATTACAGTTATGACATTGGTTTTATTGACATGCTATACCATTTTTCAGCTACCAACTGTCACAAAGTTATTTCTAGATGTGTTAATTTTGTTAACATCTAATTGTTCAACTACTACTCACTAACAAATTCTATATTACCACAACTACATAACAAACTGTTACGAGCTTCACTAAAACAAATTTGGACATTGAACGTTCATAGCGTTTAGCTACATCATATAGCTTCATAAACACTCGGCACTTCGATCTCAGGAAACGAAGTGGCAGGTACTTCAGTTCTGACTTGCACTTTTCCATAAGCTGAGCACTCTTCCATAACAACTTCACCATCCTGAACTTCAACTTTCTTTTTCTTTGACTTTTGTGGCTGTTTATGTTGATCATATTTCACATCTTTCTGATTAAAACTCCTACTAGCTCTATAAAGGTTAATGATGATAAGATATAGCTAATTAATGAAAAATGGACAGTAACAGAACAGACACCTATACACTCCCTTTGTAAAAACATAGACAAATATATCATATTGCAAGTTGCTTGTTCTCATTTGCTACTGTATAATACAGCCACTTAGTGCAAAGTTATGAAATTTACGAAAATAGCAATTTTATTTACTCCTATATAAATGTTTATGGTTAATTGTTTGTGAGAATATATTTTGTCAAGAGTAAAAATATACATAACAATTTCATGAATTGAGTTGCTCTGATCAAAATAAGTCCAAATGATCCTTTGTACTACTGCTAGGGTTATCTTAGCAACTGAGCATGTACGGTTGTCAAAATCTCAAATTTTACATGAATAGAAAACTGAAATAAAAATTGTCCTGAAGTATTATAAACTGTCAGTGACCATAATTCTTTTATAAACATCAGAATCTGCTTAATGGCTATTATTGCTACATTTCTATACAAGTGAAAAGAAGGAAAATACTACCAATTAATATCTTCAAATGCTATTATGCAAGTATGACTTACAGTTCCATAAAAAAAATAAGTCATTTTTCTTCAAGCATATGTGGCTTGAAAATTTTATCAATTAGCTATGTGAATTAAAAATTTGAGACAAAGATTTTGTTGTCTGCATGACTATTGACAATAATACTCTCTAAAAGCACAAAAAATGAATAATTCTATAGAAAACATATTTTAATCTTCCCATTAGTACAAAGTCATAGTATTCAGTTATTCACTCTTAAGGATGTCATGTCACACATCAGCACAGTCAGTGTGTCAACAGCTTAACAGAAGCATCAAAGTTAAATATTAAAAAAATTGAATAAAATCTACTCTGACTATTCACTCTACTTTTGTGTTGTAAAAAATGATTTTATATTTTAAGAAACAATTAATGTAACCATATACAAAAATCTTCAATAGCTAAATGGACATGTGCAATGAATAAAATATAACACCAATTCACTTAATTGTTGGTCAAATTTTTATGTCAGTTACAAACAGTAAAATGAACTACAAACATTATACTCAATCATATACTTACTTCAATTTGCACCCAAGCACAATATTTATGGCCACAAGTGTAGTTATTATAGCAGAACCAATTGTAGTTACACCAATTAAGCTGCCAATGCAGATATCACATGTCTGTGATGTTTGGTGTCTCATTTGGAAAGTGTTAGCTCCAGTCATGGTAAATGTACTACTAATTTCAACAGAAACTTTTTTGAAGTAATATTCAATATTGAGTTGCATACCATTGGTGTTAATTCAATACTGCAATCCATGCAAGGATTCATAATAGCAATTCTATTGTTTTGTGTTAAAGTGAACTTGTTGCAAATATCAGAAATTCTTCCACTTTCACTTTCATAGGTGTAGAAATAGTCCACAACATGAGGTCCAAGAACAGGAGGAATAGTAACTTCAATAATTCCACCAGCCATTTCGTTTTGAGAAAAACTTGCTGAAAAGTTTCCTAGTGTTATTATATAAATAAAAAGTAGCTATAGATATATCAGCCTTGAATTTTTATTCAACTTTTTAATCAACAATGTGGTATAAAAAAAGTTACACAAACTAAAATATGTATATAAATTATTAAAATTGGTATCTAGTTAGATTCAGGCTAAACGTTAGACATGTTTTGCATTATATCATTTTCTAATGGCCCCTCAATTTTATCATTGATTTCAATGATTGTGATCATATACTTGCAGTAATCAAGTGTAAGTTTGCACAATGATATTCTAACTCTTCAGTAGTCTAGACTCTCTCTCTCTATTAGTCCACCTAAGATTCAGGACACTCCATATTGGATCCTATAATGTATGGGTCCTGAAAATATCACCAAGTTACACTGCACTCTACCTTTTGCATCATACTCATACCTGCACTGTGCCTTGCATATATATATATATATATATATAATAATAATAAGCTCTGAGTAAGATCGAGATTGGTACATCTGGTATGGTATGCTCATTATTTTGCATGATTAGCAATTATAGAATTTTCAATGCTGGAGGCAGTGAAGTTGGTTAAACTGCAACAAAGTAGGTAGATTCAACTACACTACAATAACTGTGTACTGTTTTTTTTTCTAAAACTTCACTTTTTACTTGCTTGCTTACTTAAAGTTTAAGTGCATTGCAGCATTATATACATATTATATAGCAGAGCAAAGGACACTCCTTTATAAAATACTAAATTTATCCCGGAAGCTAGCTTCAGCTATGATATACATAATTGTGACAATATAATTATCCTCAAGATAATTAGTTGAGTATACTTTTGTTGTAATTTGTTCAAGGTTGACTCATCATTATGACTATACTAAACTTATGTACCATGAGCCATTATTACCATTACAGCTGATTAGAGACACACATCAACTCATCATAACATACATGCATTCACGCATGCATAGATACATAACACATACATACATATATACATACATACATACATCATACACATATACATACATACTTACATACATACATACATACTTACATACATACAAGCACGTATACCTGAAATTTCCACTGTGTCTCGACCTATAGTTGGTTCACTTTCTCTATTACTTCTGTCCACACCAAACACTCTGAATTTATATTCCTCACAGCACACAGGTAATGCACCAACAGACATAGTGTTGTATGTGGCATTTAACTCTGTAACATCCACTTGTGTAATGCGAGTGTAATTGCATCCAATTCCAGTAATCATTATATTATATTTAACAACACAGGATGATGCTATGCCACTTTGTAGGATGTCAAAATTAAATAACAATCCATTATTATTACTATGTACTGATTGCTGAATATTTTTCAACACTGGTGAAGTTGAAACATCTACATTAATAAAAGTATAAGAACTGAAAGGGTCATGTGCATCAGATATCCTATGGTTGCACAATTATAGTTAGGTATAATTTATAGCTTATTAAAATAAATGAACAGAAACAATTGTGATTATTGTAATGTAGCCAAATCACAAGTGATAGAAAATGTTATGACATGCAAATTTGCATATAATTACTAAATTGGATATAATAGCTATTGTATGTTTATTGTTCATAGAAATTTCAAATGATACTAACCTAGGATCTCACTAAAAACTATACAATAAACCCTTGCCTTGGAGTCATAAGTAAGTAGCTACCTGTATCAATACACCAATCTATACCAATATATTATAAGTGATTATTATATAAACCTGAGGGTGTTATGCATAGTAGAGTGTTGTTGTTTATACCACAATTTTAATAAAACTGTGAGATTATGAGTAGGGCCTGCTGAATTATGCTCGAAATTTATTGAATTATTATTTTATTACTCTAAATAATTGTGTTATTATTGTAGAAGTATATTATTATTCCATAAATTTCCTCTTTTATTCTTTTATTATTCCAATTAGAAATAAGTGAAAATTGTGATGATTGCAGTAGCTGCATAAAGTTGGTAGTTATGAAATGGAAGAGTAAAAGTATAAGTCTCACTCACTGTTATGCTGAAATTACTCAATATAGAGGATTCAATAATAGTTGGCAAATTTTTCCGAGAATAGTATGATACTTTAGTTGCTCAAGAAGAGAAACAGTTCAACATGATTCTCCAGATGATTTGTTGAGCTGACAGCGCTCCCACACTGTAAAAACTGTTCAGTTAACATAACCAAAAAAATAGTTAAAACTATTTTAAAGTATTTCAAACTTTTTAGTTTTGGAAGTTCAACAGAGTGACCTACACTAACCCAGCTGCTATATTCAAGTAATGAAGATCTACCTTTTAACCACATTTCTGAATGTTTAAGTCCTTTAGTTGTAAAAGAAAGAGAGGAGAGATGAACACTATTGATTTTTGTTTTATAATTAACGATATGGACTGATTATTCTCTTTTTCCTTTTGTTATTCTTTTAAAAGCTTATATTATTCTAGAACTATTACACTATGCTATTCCTTGTCTATTATTACAGAAAAAAATACTAGCATAATCTGACAGGGCCTAATTATGAGTTTATGTGAATATATTGTACAGTGGTAAATCTAGTTAAATGACAGTACAAGCAGTATGGTACCTGAATCCAAACTTGAAAATACAGTTATCACATTTTATTTATGGCTTACTGAAATCCACAAGCCAGATTATTAAAACTCATCAAACAAAGAATTTGTGCACAAACACTTGCCACACACATATAATCTTTTTTGTAGGAAACTTGTTTACTCATGTAAACTTCGCTAATTTTTCCATTTCTTTCAATGGAATGTAATTCATATTAAATCTCTTGTTCCCAACACATCAAAATAATTATTGCACATTGAAGACTGTCTTATCTCCACTTAGTATAGAATGAAAATAATGTTGCAATTGTGCATTTAGCAATAAAAGCTTAAAATTTAGTTTTTGGTGACCTCTAAGCTATAATTAATGAACTACCATTACAAATTTATAATGAAGTGGAGTTTTCTTGATAATTATATTCATGTAGGGTATCAAGTTAAGGGTTTACTTTATAGACCAATATTAAGCTTAAATACCATTTTGCGTAGGAATTGTCTTCAAAGAATGTGAAGCACATGCTATCAACAAAAGTAGTTAAACTAACCACATGCTTAGGAGGTCATAGCTATGTGGATGTAGTTTCTGCTTGCCTTTACTACTATTACCACCAACCAGTTGGGGCCGTATCAAGAATAGACTGCCCAAATGTTCAAAGTGTGTGATATCTTGCGAGTATTAAAGGGATGCCAGTTCATCCTGGTGAAACTGATGTTGGAGACTGTGTCATGCCTTTGAGAGAACCTTTGCCTATCTTAGTGGCCATTTGTTCTGATTGCAGTAGCTATATAAAGTTGGTGTGTTATGAGATTAATGAATTAAAGTATCAGTCTCACTTATTGTTATAATGAATTACTCAATATGGAGGATTCAATCATGCTAACTACTCTTTTAATTAAAACCTTGAATGTCACCGTAAATATGCTTTGCTGCATTTTGGGGTAAAGTATGGATTAAGGAATTATAGAATTTTAATATTCATCAGCAATCTGTTGGTGGATAAGTAAATACTTTTTTTGTCAATTCTGATGCAGAATGATAGTTAAGTTGCTATGCACATATCTGCTGGTGACAAATAAATCCATAAAACCTCATCTTATGAAACTATACAACGTGGGTAAAATTCGTTTTTTCATTGCCTGACTTGTCTCAGACCTCAATTGGAAAAAATAACATTAAAAATGGATTCTACAAGCACAAAAATCTTATACTGAAAAAATACATGTAATATTTTTGAGTCAGTCCATTTTATTTCTTTTATTTTGTTTCAGTCATCATTGTAAAGTTTTCACAATGTGCCAGGCCTCAAATGAAAAATTAATATCAGGAATGAATTAGGCATGCTAGATAACACTAAATTGGACATATTAAATACAGTATTTGTTGTTGTTTTTTTAGAGCCAATTATTTTCATAGCAACCATTTTAAATTTTGATCAAACTTGCTACTTGGGCAACCCATCTCAATTTGTTGTGAGATCACTTGAGATTAAAAATCTGCAAAAAAAAAAAACTTGTATATTACTCAAAATGAGTTCATAAATAAAGTTGACTAGACTACAAGCTAATCTAAAAATTCCCCTATTACAAAGTTATATGATTATTATTTGGTGCAGACATTATAGCCTGGTAGTTAGATAAAAGCTCTTAAGGATATGCAAACAGTTTTGAGCACAGTATTCAAAGACTAAATAATCACTTGATATGTAACACATTATTTAAGATTAAGTAAATAGAAGTGTAATAAACTGTGTGATTTCATGTTGGAATGTAAATTAAGTAGAATTAAAAATTTGAAGTAGTAACCTGAAATTTACAATTTTCTAGAATATTTTCCAGCACTGTGACCGTTAGCTTCATTTCAATCAATTTTGTAACTCATGCTAGCAAAACTAAGTTCTTTTCTGCTTTCAGTATAATATTACAGTAATAGGACTAGCTAAACTACGATTCCGGGTGGGTGAGCTTTAAAATTGTGTTCAGAGTGAAAACAATATAGACAGCAAAACCAGATAGTAACAAACATAATAGCTATGTAACATGAATAAACTGATGAAATTTACAAAAAAATATTTGTACTTTTCTCATAGCTATCAAATTGAAGGTAATGATCAAATTTTTTAACTTGTAACAAATAATCTTAATAACCTAGTAGATTTTTGAAAAACTTGTTCATGTAGTTATAGGTTAATCCATTCTTATTACAAGATGTGCAACAATTGAATGTACTCTATTAGCTAGTTGCAGAATCTCAGAAATATGAGTGTGAACATTAACAAACATGTATGGGAAGTGCAGTTTAAACGAGTAGTTTGAGCAAGCATTTGTAAAAGCTACTTATTTTACAGTTTCTAGTGAACTTGACTGCCATGAGTAATAATTATTACAATTATATTCTTACCTAACACAGTAATGTTAAGATTTTGATTGTTATTAGGATCTCCAGAATCTCTACATAGAATATTAACTCCATTGAGTCCAGGGAATGCAGTCACTTGTAATCTACTTCTCCTCCCAGACCTGTACCACTGGCTGACAGAGTGAAGTTACCTACTGTTTCAGTGGTATCTAATGCAACTCTTCCATTACCCGGAGATCCATCAAGAATTGGTAGAGCTACCCAATCATATCCTGACACAGTTAATGTACAAGTGAAGACTAACTCATCTCCAGTACAGAATTGTGTTTGAGAAGCTGTAACCCCATTTGAATGAACCTCAACAGTTGCCTGACCATCTAGAAAATGTATTTGTACAAATGTTACACAAAGAAAAATAAAGATTGATTAATCTCAGACTGTGCAAGAACAGCTGTGGCCAGGATTGTTGAGAATTCAAATAATCATGTAAATATAAACCAAAAAAGTACAGGGGAATAGTTGAAGGACAAGTTTTATTTTGAGATATATAGTGCATTACAATTTGAATAGATACCAACACAATCTCGTGCAATAGATGTCAGAGTAAAGTATCTACAAGTGAAATTAATGTATGCCAGAGGATAAAGTGGTAGCTAAGAGCTTTTAGAAAAGTGACTTTTGAGAATAAGTAAACATATCAAGATAGACAAAAATCTGTGACCTGCATATGTAAACTTTGTGCAATGAAAAAAATGAGGCACAATTGAATATAATATAAAATCAAGAATAAACAATCACAATGTAAACACACTAAGTTGTACTATGCACATCTACTTATTGTAGACAGAATAGTAGCCCGTATATGCCATATTATACTGCAAATGTAATTGGGATGCTATGTACATAATTACACTTTCTATACAAATTATTATTGAACAGCCACAAATTGTGAAGTGTACATGATAATGTATATCTGAGGAAGATGATATGATTTTGACAATTCACAGGTTGTTGGGTTTTTATTATATTTCAGAAGGCTCAGTCTCACATATCAACGTGTTTGGCCAGTTTTCCTACTCGAACAGCTAATTATTTGTCGCTTAATTGGAATAATTTAACTTTGCATACCGTCCGCCCCGCCTATGGGCGTGGCCATCAACGGTATAAGACCGCTCGTGCGCATGCTCTCGTCGGCCTTTTTCTTAGCTCGAACAACGTGGACATCGTCTCTTGCTGGGAGAAGCTATGACTGCTGAAAACAATGAAGTTGTTTCAGTTCTCAGGGAGCTGTCGTCAAAATTCGACTCCCTGAGGCAAGACGTTGACCGCCTGAAAGAGCGGTTGGTAGAGGATGACACGGAGAGGCGCCTCAGGTCGAGGTCGCCCTCCACGCGTCCCCTGTCTCGGAGCAGGCAGGAGAGAAGGGACCCCAGCCCCTCCAGATCTCGGAGCAGGTCAGGAAGGAGGGAGCGGCAGCGCCCCCGCCGGAGGCGGGAGAGCGCTGACAGCGAGAACTGGGGCCGTAGGATGGAGCGCCTGTCAGAGGAGGAAGATCGCCTTGGGCCTATCCCTACCTTCCTGGACTCGGACGAAGAGTCAGACCTGGTGGAGGTCTCTGAGGCCACCGCGGAGCTCCTTACCGAGCGGTGCACCCTGGGCCTGAGGAACGACGCTCGCTTGAAGGCGAGGAGGCGTTACCCGCTTCCAAAGGTGCCGGCCATGAAGACCCCGCAGCTAGATGGCTTCATCAAGAGTGAAGTACCGATGGCCACCAGGAACGCTGACAAGCAGTCCCTGATGCTTGACTCCCTGGCGCCCCTTACTCACCTGCTGGAAGCAGAACAAAGGGGAGGACCCCCAACATGGGAGGAGGCCAAGAAGGCTGTCGTTGCCGCCACGGAGTTGGTGAGCAATGCCAGCGCCAAGATTACCCACCTCAGGAGGGAAAAGGTCACAACAGACCTAAACAAGGCGCTGCTTCCAGTGGCCAAGGAGGCAACCAATTTTCAGTCTGCCCCACCCTCATTGTTTGGCACGGAGTTTGCCAAGAAGGCCAAGGACCACGTCGACCAGGTCAAGGCAATGAGGGCGTCTCTCCCCACCAAGCCAGACACCAGGTCGCCTTCCCCCCCAGTAGGGGGGGAGGAGGCAAGTTCAGAGGCAGCAACAACAGGCAAGGCGGATACCAACAGTTCCAGAGGGGAGGAGCTCGGAGCAGCTACAGGCCCTTCCACAAGGGGTACCGGAAGCCAGAACTTCCCAAGAACTAATGCACCAATCCCATGCCATTTCACCACCATTAGTTTTGACAACATTATAAGTCAACTGAAGGGCTGGGGCGTGGTCCCCTTAAAAACTCCAAAGGCGGTTGCCGGAAGGCTCCAATACCACCTAGCAAATTGGGAAAGGGTCACCAAGGACAGGTGGGTCCTAGATACGGTAAAGGGTTACCTAATAGAATTCACAAACGACCCTTACCAGAGGACGAGACCGCACCCTCCACAATACGGGGCGGAGCTCATGGCGCAAATGAGGGTGGAGCTGACAGAGCTACTGCAAAAAGGGGCGGTTGCGCAGATAGAACAGGCCAAGGGAGGCTTTTACTCAACCCTGTTCCTAGTGCCGAAAAAAGACGGCAGACAACGCCCCGTAATAAACCTCAAAGCGCTAAATCAGTACGTTCAGACGTACCACTTCAAGATGGAAGGCTTGCAGACGCTAAAGGAACTGATAAAGCCCGGAGATTGGCTGGCAAATGTGGATCTAAAGGATGCCTATTTCGCGATCCCGATAGATCCAAGCCACAGGAAGTATCTACGGTTTGTAGTGGACAACCAGACCTACCAGTTCAACTGTCTCCCCTTTGGCCTGGCAGCAGCACCATGGGTCTTCACCAAGACCCTCAAGCCAGTAGCGGCTACGCTGCGCCAGATGGGGGTTCGTCTGGTCTGCTACATAGACGACATACTCCTGCTGGCGGAGACCCAGACAGTGGCGGAGGAGCAGGTAATGGGTCTGCAATACCTGTTGGAATGTCTCGGCTTTATTGTGCACCCAGACAAATAAATCATGACCCCGGGGCAAGTGATGGAGTTCCTGGGAATGACAGTAGACTCCACAAAGATGGAACTGAGGTTGCCTGCCAAAAAATTAAAAGACATCCGGGCGGAGGCCCGAAAACTGGCCCAGCAGAGGGTAATACCTGTGAGAGCTCTGTCCCGATTAGTTGGGAAGATGAATGCAGCCAGCCATACCATACCACCTGCCCCACTATTCTTCAGGAACCTACAGATGGCCATGACAGAGGCCCTGAATGCCAGCAATCAGAATTACGAAGGAGAAGTTACGCTGTCTCAGGATTGCCTGGACGAGCTAAGGTGGTGGGACTATCACCTGAGCCAGTGGAACGGGAACAGCATGCTGCGGAAGGCAGTGGACTTAGTGATAGAATCAGATGCGTCACTGATAGGGTGGGGAGCAGTTTGCAACCACCAACAGACTGGCGGGCCATGGTCAAGGGAGGAGCAGAACCTGCACATAAATTGCCTGGAGTTGCTGGCAGCAACATTGGCATTAAAGTCATTCACAAAGGGACAGACGGGCCTGTCGGTACTCTTGAAGATGGACAATACCACGGCAGTGGCTTATGTCAACAACCAGGGAGGTACAGTCTCCAGGGAGCTGGTGAGACTGTCCAAGGAGCTGTGGACATGGTGTCTGCAGAGGAATGTCACTATCAAGGCACAACACCTCCCAGGTCGTTTGAACCAAGTGGCCGACTCGGAGTCTCGAACCATGCTAGACCGGTCGGACTGGAAACTCGACTCACGAGTCTTTCAACAAATCCATCAACTCTGGGGCCCAGTGGAGGTGGATTTGTTTGCCTCCAGACTGACAACACAGTGCCCAGTCTTTTTCAGTTGGCGGCCAGATCCATATGCAGCAGCAACAGATGCCTTCCTCCTAGTCTGGACGGGGCTCAAGGCATATGCAAATCCGCCATGGAATTTGGTGGGACGAGTGGCAGCACAGGCTCAGGCTCAGCAAGCCTCGCTGGTGCTAGTAGCACCTGTGTGGAGGACCCAGCCTTGGTACCCAACTCTACTGGAGATGCTGGTAGATGTCCCACACCTGATTCCCCCACAGAGACAAGCAACAAGTCGCTCACAGATGAGAACCCCGCAGCTAGCCGCTTGGCCCATATCCGGGAAAAATGCAGAGATCACAAGCTTTCGGAGGAAGCTAGCTCGCTCATCTTTGGCTCGTGGAGGGAAAAAACAAATAAATCCTACAACTCCCTCTTTGGGAGATGGCATAGCTGGTGTAGTAGACGGGGTACCAATCCATTTTCAGGCCCTGTAACAGACGTTGCCAATTTCCTGGCAGAGCTATTTACTGAAGGATATAAATATAACTCACTCAATGCCTACCGGTCAGCCATCTCATCGGAACATGAGAAGGTGGAAGGGTACGAGGTAGGACATTACCCACTAATCACTAGGCTAATTAAGGGGGTATTTAATACTAGACCACCCTTACCTAAATACACTAGTACATGGAATGTGCAGACAGTGCTGGATCACATTACAAGCATGGGTGCTAACAATGGCTTAAGTTTGAAAGAGCTCACACTTAAAACAGTTATGCTCCTATCAGACCATCAAGATCGGCTGATCTAGCCCAGCTTGAAGTGGGGGCCATGCACCCTCACCCGGATGGAGTAAGCTTTACGCCTACACACCTGTCGAAACAATCCAGACAGGGGAGACCCCTTCAAGACTTCTTCTTCCCATCCTTCAAACAAAATCTACTGCTGTGCCCGGTGACAACACTGCAGGCTTACCTAGAAAGAACGAAGAACTGCAGGGGGCAGGTCACAAAGGTGATGATTGGCACAATCAAGCCACATAAAGCAGTGGCACCTAGTACCATTGCAAGGTGGCTAAAAACCATGCTAGAGTGCGCAGGCATTGACGCAAATATTTTTAGCGGCCACTCCATAAGAGGAGCGGCTTCGAGCATGGCCTCGAAGGGTGGGGTCACTACACAGGGGCGGATCCAGGGGGGGGGGGGGGGCCCAGGGGGCCCTGGCCCCCCCCCCCTCCATTACACACACACCACACACACCGACATGTGATACACACAAGGCACAAACATGTAATACAGCCAGCATTTAATACTTCTTTTTGTGGTTAGTGTACTTCGTTTACACCATGACCACTTACTTGTGCTGGCATTCTACTAACATTGCCTTATGATAGCAAGATAGCCAGTTTGTAATGTGAAAATCAAAGAGAGTTCTGTCTAAAGATCCAATTCAGAGCTCGACCTGTGGGCAGCACAAATGGAAAGCTGACTCTGAATTAGCTGTAAGCCTTTGTACTCCAGAGAAAAGCCTAGTACATGCAGATTGTGATTTCTTTCCCAATATTCACACTCTTTTATATATAATGGGCACATTGCCAGTTACAAGCTGTGAATGTGAACGTTCCATCAGCATGCTCAAATTGATCAAGACTTCACTGAGGAGTAGTATGGGACAAGACCGTCTTAATGGATTGGCAATGCTGTATTACCACCGTGACATTGAAATTACTTCAGAGGAAGTGGTGGATGAATTCTCATCCAAGACGGATGGTATTATGACTATATAACTTGCTTCAAAAAATTCTTGACTAATTCTTTATTGTTGTCAGTGAGTGTAATTTTTTTCGTGTATGTAACAAATTGAAATATTCAGAAAGAAACAAAAAAAGTTAATCAGTGGGTGTGATAAAATGGGTGTGGTCAAGTTTCCACTTAACTTTCGGCCCCCCCCCCTCTATAATGCTGCATCCGCCCCTGCTACAGGTGACATTCTTAAGGCAGCAGACTGGAGCTCGGAGTCAGTCTTCCAGAAATTCTATCACAAGTCACAACAGAACCCACACTTTGGTAAAACGGTGCTGTTATCAGCAGGCAAGCCTTCGGAGTGAGGTAGCTACAAACAACACGTTGATATGTGAGACTGTCTGAAATATAATTCTAGAATGGCTCAGGCCACGAAGTGGCTGCCAGCTATTCTGGATTATATGAAGAAGGTGAAGTTGAACATATCAACGTCCCGCCCACCCGCCCTGGACGGGGCATGCAATAATCAAGGGTCAAGGCAAAAAAAAAAAAAAAAAAAAATATTAATTAAAAAAAAATAATAATAATAAAATAATGAGGGTAGCTGGGACGAGCTAATCAAAGGCCGACGAGAGCATGCGCACGAGCGGTCTTATATCGTTGATGGCCACGCCCATAGGCGGGGCGGACGGTATGCAAAGTTAAATTATACCAATTAAGCGACAAATAATTAGCTGTTCGAGTAGGAAAACTGGCCAAACACGTTGATATGTTCAACTTCACCTTCTTCATATAATCCAGAATAGCTGGCAGCCACTTCGTGGCCTGAGCCATTCTAGAATTATATTTGTATTTTTTTTTCCTTGCTGTTTTATAGTTCATGATTTTTTATACCAAACAATTCATTTTTAATGCCAACATGTTTCAGCAGACTGCTTCTGCCATCATCAGGGCTGATTTATAAAAATCAAAATACAAAAATGCTATAATTAGCCTAAGGGTGATGCTTGACCAAATGCAATATATTGCCTAAGGTTGATTCTTGTTTATTTATGTGAGTGGCCTCTAGATACTCTCAATACTAAAGGGGAAAGCTCCATTCCCGAGTCCCTATTCATGGTTAAGTTGTTGGGTGACATATTTATGTAGATGGCTTCTCTTACTTTTCTCTCAACCATGCCTTGTGAAAAATCCAAAAGTTTTACTTGATTCCAATGAATCACATGACTCCCTTCTTGCCATACATGTTCTGCCAGTGGTGATTTGGTGAAATATCCATGTTCACAGGCTGATTTAGGTTCTTTAATTCTAATGCCTAGCGCTCTTCCTGATTCACCTATATAGAAATCTCCACATTCACACATGATTTTGTACACAGCTCCTACTCTGTTCTCATTTGAATAGGATCTTTTACTTTTGTGAGAAGATTTGACAAAGTGGTTTTTGTTTTGAAAGAAGTCCTTATCCCATAATCCCAGAGTATCTTTCTTATTCTCTCACTCATTGTTGAAACATATGGAATAATTGCTGTCGCTACTGGATCTTCATTGAGGGTAGTTGTGTCAACCTGCTTCTTTTTCTTCTTTAGCTCATGTTTGATTAAAAAAAACATTTATGACTAGTGGTTTTAAACTTTTATAATCAAGGACTTCAGCATTTGATTTCTGGGGTGTAGAATTACGTTATGGCATCCGGTTTTAAATTATAATAAAAATTAATGGGTTATTTTACTAAAAACAACACAACTATTTGATGTATTTTAATCAATATGATATCAATACAACATAAGCATTTTAGCTTTGTGAGTAAATTGTAGCCACTTTGGTACTTGCACTTCCATATGCTTTTGTGATAGTACTAGCATTTTTAACCTGTATTGCAGCATATTTCAACAGCAAACAGAATGTGTTTAGGCATGACAGATCAACATTAAAACATAGCAAAAAAAATTTTTTTTGTTTCTTTGGCTTAAATCATCTGACAACCAAGCATGTTAAATTGTAGAAATTCAGACTAACTTTGGATGATACTTCCTATAGTGTGAAAATGAGATAATTGTTTTGTTTTGTTTTTTCAGTACCACTGCCTCTAGTTATGTGGAGAAGAGTACATCATAATATGTAAAATACTCTAGGCACTCAAACAGATGATAGTCAGCATACTTGTAAGAAGAGAGAAATACTCAGAAGCAAAAACTTAAGATAGCTATTTAGCTTGTGAGACCAGAAATAATTATTATTACTTGCTGATGCAAGCAATAATAAGAGTGTTTCTCTTTGATTTATATGTAGTGAATATGAGGCATCACATAAGGTAACCTTATTGCCTCTTAGATCAATAAATGCTGCAGTTTGCCAGGGTTCTGACATATACTGTAAATACTGCATTCAAATATATTGCACTCCGATACTAGAGTTCACTATTTGTTGGAACAATATATATATAACATTTACTCAATTATAATTAGATTCCTTGTAATTCCTGATGATTCTTGTGGGGTGCCTCACTTCAAGAACAACAAAGACACTCCACCACAGAAGGAGAGATAAGAAACTCTCTAATTGATTTCCATTCAAACTAATGGAAAAGACATTAAACCTATTAAACTCCCAATAAAGTACTTATCAGATTCACACACTAAAAATATTGCACAATTTCATTTTTTTGTGAGCATGAATAGCACACCCTTTCTATAAAAACCAGTGCTACTCCTTCATTTGGGACTTTGAATATGTTAACTCAACCCTATATGTATTTTGCCTCTGTATATGTTTAACTAACCTACTCCATTACTATTGCCAAAGGAATAGAGTGTGGATAGCTACAGTGGGTGACCTACACTACTTACTGTATTGTCTGGTGGCAGCATACTACTTTGCTATAACCAACTTTAGAGGGACGTTTCTGCAATAATCAAGGACATTTGAGGAACAGGAACTCCACAATTCTGATGACTAAAAAGTAGCCAGAAAGATTAAAGCCAAATAGACCGTATTAAATCTGATAGGAAAAAGTATGTTGTTATGTCTGACCATAATGCTCACTTGTGTATTTCCATTCAAAGCTTTCTGAGTTCTTTCTTACAAACAATACATGTATATTATCTTTGTTGCTTGCTAACTGCTTCCAGTACAGCATGAACCATCCCTTAAAAATTGAGACATGAGATATTTCTTCTTTGAACATGAATAATTGTGGGAATACCCACAGTACAGAAGGGGAAGACAGCAGCAGGTGTGACTGAAGATTCCATTAACACTTATCACACCACTTATCCATTTAGGACTTCTAGAATATTCTTTAGTCGAACATGTGTTTGTGACTGAGCATGAGCAGTTATGTATTTTCTTTTTATGGTTCACTGGTGGGTGGCAGACCTAAAAATTTTGAGGGTTGGCCTTCCCCAAGTCAGTCAGTCTTTGGTGCTCGTATTATTCTTACCTGTAACATACTTCATTGCTTTATTTATTACCTCACATAACTTCCTTGAGCGACTTCAGCTAGTTAAGGGTGAAGAAGTGAGCTTGGGAGTGAGAACAGGATAGTTTAGATTACAGCTACCAGAATAGACTCACTCTGGTGGCAGCGTTACCTGGATCTGGGACGACACCTGGCATCCAACCCTTTACCTGGTGGGAGTTACGGACAATTCCTAAGAAATTCCCCCACAAATATAGCTCTGGGAAACGAAGTCTGTTCTCCGTAATGCATGTAACTTAAAACTTAGTGCAAAAATTTGCAGACCTTGGTCTATTATGGCCGAACAAGCCAAGGTATTGCAGTAGTTATAAAATGTTGAAGAGCAATGACGTAAGTATAATATAATGAGGCCTAGGGTGTCTTCCTATTGTTGGTACCCTAAAACTTATCTACTACCCCCAATTAAACCCAAACTCGTTCCGGAAGTTATATTGGAGTAGTTTAATATATTTACTGAGTAAAGAGCAAATTATAGACTAAGTAAAAAGGAGGTTGGAGATAAGTGAATTTATAGCCAACCACCCACATAGTGATACATCAAAGAGAAAGTGTCAATGTCTGTGCCAAGTAGGCTAATGTGATGTCAGAATTTAACTGACTAGGCATGAATCACTAATTTCAGCATGTATTACATCAGTGCCTGCCAACTGCCATGCCACAAAAATACACAATAACTTAAATGCTTAATCAAATTGTTCTTCCTTTTGGGTGGTCCTATAATTTTCATAATTTTTAGCTATTGTTAGAAACATATAGGATAAAGATACAACATATTCTTTGAATTATTGCCATAATAATATAAATAAACTGGTTATATCTATAGCAAGCTTCAATAGATTAGGTTAAGTTAGATTTGAATTATACAGGATACTCCACAGTTTAGCTAGCTCCTGGAATTAGCTAATACTCTGGTCTATTGTAAGCCATAAACAAATCGTATAGCTAGCTAATGCATTCAAAACTAGTCTGCTAACTTCTACATTGTCAGTTCTTTGTCAACACTAACTATCAGCAAACTTTAAGAATTCCATCCTGGTTGTCAAAACAATGCACACATTTCAGGCAGAGATAGTACCTGGTAACTTACAGGTTGTCGACAGGATAACGCACCCAATTATAATTAAATTCGACAGCATTCTGAGTAGTGTCATTGTAAATACATTGGGAAAGGAGAGGCTTGGCCAATTAATTGCAAAGCAGCGGAGCGAATGAAACACTCTCGGGAGTAACACAATTGAAAATCGTGATATTTGTTTGTGTGTGTGGACGTTTCGTTTGTCATTTTGTACCTTGACCCTCGAGTATTTTCGTGTTAGCTCGGTGTTCGACCTTGTCCCTAACTTCGCTAAACAGAATACTCTGGTTACCGATCTTTACCCGTGTCATCCCAGAAATTGATTGTTTTACCGCTTTGAATTATTTGGAACTCAAAAAACTTAAGGAGTTCCATTGGTGTAAATTCGCCAAGAACTAAATCAGTGGCTGGTGGAATCCCAGTTATTGCTTTCATAAACAATAATAGTACAATTTCTTTATAAGGATGTGTCATGAAGCAGAGAAAGTTGAATCACTACACAAGTGGCACTCCTACCAGCCTTTGCTGCTTCCTTTGCAAATCATCACTACAGCATGACTGACTAGCCCATCCAGCTTGAAGTTGCTAGTCTAGTGCAGATTATGCCAGAAGGTGAATTTGTTTGTCAACTAGTAGGAATTATACTACCAATAGCTATTGATTATTTACTCGTAGATAGTTAAAATCACGAATTGTTACAAGGAAATATTGTGTGAAGGAATGTGAGAGTGATTATTTACATTATTATGTATCTAGGTAGGTGTGAACACAAAACAGACTGCAAAAAAATAATACCTGTTCAAATCCCAACATATCTCACAGGTGGCAGAAAGTGGATGCTCAGGGGGCTCCAGACCCCTCCCCCCAACATTGATAGGTAGGTTCCCCATCTTTTGTGCAGTGAAATATTTCATGTTTTTATTGCAAGCACCTAATATCAGTTGTAGCTACACAATCACCACTAACAATACCTACTAATAGTGCCCTAGATAGACAGCATGAATTCATACCAACTGCAGCATAGAAAACCTAAGGCAGTAGTCAGTAGTAGATGTGTGGTAAGGTACTAGCATATTGATAGCTAAAAATTACTCCGATATAGCCTCTCATCGTCAGTCTCTTTAGCACCAGCTGTTTATAACTAACTTCTAACTATGCCACAACAATGATACAGCGACACCGTCTGTTGAGTTTTTGCTGTCCAATCTACACATCATCACAAAAATCAATTTTCATCACAATAATTGAGCTATGAGATTAAGACAGGATAAGTCTGTTAGAGACATTGATTGACTAAGAAAAATGTGGCGCGTCTGAGTGTTTAGCTAATTCATTATTATGTAATAACCTAATTATATAGTTAAAAAAACACCCTCCCTCCCTCCTCCCTCCCCGAATTTTAAACCACTTCCATTGCCAATAGCTATATATATTCCACTGTCAATGTATCATTTTCTATAAAGCACTCTAATAACCCAACACACACACTAGCTAGCTATGTAGCTATTAACCACATCATTTCAACAGTCACGAATAAAATTCTGTCCCATGCAATTCAGCACCATTTAGAGGAAAAGGATTTGCAAGTAGCTTTTAAAAGTAATGATGAACTGTACTATATGCTATGAAATGTACTAGTTCTCTATATTAGATATTTATCCTAAAATCCTACTAGGGTTAGCTATGATATGGAGAGTGACCTACAACAAATAATTTCAGACTTAAGCAAGATACCTCATGCTACACTATTCCACCTCTTTATTTACTGCAGAAAGAAATTACAACTTTCTCATATAGATAACTCCAGTAAAAGATAGGGCAACATTTCCTGTTGAAGTCCTGTTTCGTTAGCTAATGCAACACATAAATACTCAGCAGTACTATGTATTGTTATCAATAAAACATTTATAAGAATTTTTCTAGCAGGTAACTAAACTTCACAATGAAATGAGTTTGTTTGTTTGTTTTTCTAGATGTGTAGCTATGGCAGCTGTGCCAACCAAAAAATGAAACTTGAAAATAGTCATGTCAATATTACACTCATATAAAGACTGAAGCCAGCGTTTAGGTTGTCAGTTGTATCAGCATTCCTTACTGTTAAATTTCACACTCATAATAGAATAAATAGTAAATGGCTTTAACTGGGATGCTGATCAGTGCGGATCTTTCAAAGTATCGAAATCCATGTTAAGAGCAGTGTTGTTTTGGTTTAGAGATTCCAGATTTTCTTAGTATTAGTTATTCATACTAAAAAAATGTCTTGAATGCTTAGTTTTAGTTTTTTCCCAAATTCTCTCTGAAGATTTAGTTAGTTTTTAGTTTTTCTTCAATATCATGTAGAAGATTTAGTTAGTTATTCTATCATTTGACTTAGTTTTAGTAAATTTATGTTGTGTCTCAAATTCTTGAATAACGAGACTCCTTAAAGAAGTAGTACTGGTAGTTTTCCCAAATAACTTCAAAAATAGCATATTATGTCTATGAAATCTTAGGTAATATCAATAAAGTATAATATATTTTATATAGTTTAGAGAATAATTACTTGATAGCAAGTAATACCTTTATTTAATGACATAATTCAAGGTGAATTGTTTACAATAAAAATGGCTTAGTTTTAGTTTTTGCCATCCACTCTACCGGTAGTTTTAGTTATTATTGAATTCACTGTATTCTAAAATATTTAGTTTTAGTTCTTTCATGTTCTCTATAGCTTAGTTTTAGTTATTCTTACCAAAAGTAAAATACCCCAAAACTAAGGGTTTTTGGTTTTAGTTTTAGTTAACTAAAACAACACTAGTTAAGAGTTACCATAAGTTATAAATGCTGGCCGAATATTAGCTAATGTGAAGTTGCTTCTTGAAGATCCTTACTACAAGTTCATTCAAAACTCATTTTGTTAACTTAACCATCTGATAATTTTCGATCAATTGGGACACTCACCCCACTTAGATACGTTTCACATCTCATTCATCTCAGTCTCTCCCTAGGTTGTTTATCGCACATACACAGGGCTGCAGGCTGGCTATTAAAATTCTACCTAACTTTAGAAATTTAGGACTAGACAGATGTAGTGTTCTGAACTTTGAACTCTTACATGTACATATCATTCATGCATAACAGGTCATTAAAGTTACGGGTTAGCCGGCTCTTGTGAGTGTCACCAGCACATTGCACAGCCCTCATATACATAGCTATTTGTTCTTGTAGATAATATCAACATAACCTCTCAGGATTTCATGAAGTTCCTAATTGTCAGTAATATAAACTCATCATGAGCCTAAACAATCTCTATATGAGACACATGGTTCTTAGTAACATACTTGGTACACAAGTAACAACATGCTATAAACATAGCTAGCTCTAGCTGTATTGCTAAAGAAATAGTATGAGAGAGCTAATAACTTCTCATCACACAACCAAGCTAGATTACTTTAAAAACTCAAGTCCATGTTTCAGTATTAGCTATCATACTTTTTAGCAGCTATAGCTAAGTCAAACAATTTTTTTTGACATATTATCTAACTGAGAAAAAAGTAAAATGATATAACAAAATTTGGGAAATGTGGATATGAGCAAAAAATTAAAAATAGCTAATTTGATAATTAAAAGTGAATAGTCAAAAACTTAGTTATGCATGTAAAAATTCAACCTTCTAAATGTATCAACTTTACTAATAAACTATAATGAAGGCAAAGACAAATACAGTCACTTTACTAACTAGCTAATTCTGTGTGAATGGTACTGTAGTGACCACTTAAACTCTGTCATAGTGACTTTCAACATCCTTATTCTCAGCATCGTTAGGACTTTTAATAGTCCCATAAGCCAGACATGAGTCCATTACTACTTTACTGTCCCCTTCCTGATAGTTTTGGGTGTTATCACTTCTTTTCTTTGCTTTTAACATGACATCTTTTGTCTGTGCTACATCATGATGAGTTCCAGTCATGATTCTTAAATAAAACAGAAATAATCATGTAAATTAGTCAATTTAATGCACAGATTAGCTGAAACTAACCTCCACTTTCTTTTTTGCAATAATAAAATAATGACAATAATAATAGTAAAAATGTTGGTAGCAAGTAGTACTCCAGAAACTGCTCCAAAACTGGCAATGTAATTGAGTCCATTAGAAGTGACACCTTCGGTAGTAGTTATTACTGGTTCCATTCCTGTAGGAAAACAGCAAGTTTTTATGATCTAGTAACTAGGTACAGTCATTTCAACTAACTTTTTTTAAACCATGTAAACTAACTCTCAGAGATGATATTTTAAAAAGCTGACCATGCTAATAGCTAGTTATGGCGCATTGAAATAACTAAAATTTAGCCTGCCGTCACCGACCCTTTTCCTACCCTGTATTGGTGAGTGAGGAGGAAGGAAAGGGCCTGGTAGCTCTAGTATCAATGACTTGTGCTGGCACCAAAATAGTGGCACTCCAATCAGATTGCAGAATTGTTCATTAAGCACATTCCTCAACCATATAATTCAATAGTTTATTCTGTGTCGTTAGCTATGGAAGATCAAGTGATGAAGAGCGTGTTTAGAAGTTACAGTTTCGTGTGTAAAGCCAGAGCAGATGAAAGGGAATTGTAAAAAAGATGTTTTTGTAGCCCTCCTGACTGTATTTCCAGAGTTTGTCACTTATATATGATCAATTCCTACCCAAGTATGAACCAGCCATTATTGTTGTTGTTCTGCATTATTGAAGCACCACAGTTGAAACAAGATGTTCCAACAAAATGTTAATTTGCAACGAAATGTTTGACTCGCAATTGAATTTTGCCTATGTGTTAAATGTAATAAACAATTGATGTCATTTGCACAAGTCGTTGATACTAGAGCTACCAAACCCTTTCCTTCCTCCCGCCCACCAATATAGGGAAGGAAAAGGGTCGGCGATGCCAGACTACTAAAATTTATGAATAAAAGACTAGTTCTATTAATACTAGAGAGAAACTTATATAGCTACCAGTAGCTTAAGTTCACATTAGCAATGAAAAAATGTCTCTAATTTGTTATAATACCTCAAGTTCGTTATTATTCCTAGAAAAAAATAGCACTTAATTTAATTAGCAATTAACCTAGCTATAAAAAATAATGAACAACTTTGCATTCCTATTAAGATAAATAAATGTTCATTTGCACATAAATAATATTGAGGTGCTAGCTGGTAAGAGTTCTACCAATAAATGAGCACACATTAGCTACACCAACTACAATAGCATTATAGCAACCAGACATAAAGAATCACTGCTACCACTCATTACCAACTATATTCACACGTAGATACACTTCAATAAGAATTGATATACAAAGCTAATATATATATATAATTGTTTACAAAGTTATAACTAGCTAGTTTGCTATCATAAATTTAGAAGTGAGCATTGCACTGACAAAATTTGTTTAGCAAAATTTGAAGAAAAAGAATAGCCCAATGGCAGCTCCAACTCTTAAGTTTACACCAGTAACTCAGCCATTAGAAATCAGATAAAGTAAATTCAATGCTGTAAGCTTTTAAATAAAAAGGCTGCTATGTAGCTATATGTACTAGCTACCACCATCTGAGAGTGCATTATTACACACTATAGGAGTTTGAGATAGCAAGCTAAAAAAATGCTAGGAATTAAAAGTTTGCAGTATAGAGTCAATCTAGTCAAATTATTGTCCTGCAATACATTTCCATACTTGAACTGCTAGCTAACATCTCCAATTTCTGCTGACTGGCTCAGCCAGCAATTTTCTTTGGAAGATTAGCTAGCTACTTTTCAGTATTTTGTTATAATGTAGCTATATTAAACTTGTGTAACATGAGCCATTATTACCATTACAACTGATTAGATACGCACATCAATTCATCGTAACATAAGTGCATTCACGCATGCATACATACACACATACATACATACATACATGCATACATACATACATACACACATACATACATACATACATACATTATACATACATACATACATACATACATACTTACATACATACATACATACTTACATACATACATACTTACATGCATATATATACGCATGCGTGCACGCACATACATACATGCACACATACATACATACATACACGTATACCTGAAATTTCCACTGTGTGTCGACCTATAGTTGGTTCACTTTCTCTGTTACTTCTGTCCACACCAGACACTCTGAATTTATATTCATCACAGCACACAGGTAATGCACCAACAGACATAGTGTTGTATGTGGCATTTAACTCTGTAACATTCACTTGTGTAATGCGAGTGTAATTGCATCCAATTCCAGTAATCATTATATTATATTTAACAACACAGGATGATGCTATGCCACTTTGTAGGATGTCAAAATTAAATAACAATCCATTATTATTACTATGTACTGATTGCTGAATATTTTTCAACACTGGTGAAGTTGAAACATCTACATTAATAAAAGTATAAGAACTGAAAGGGTCATGTGCATCAGATATCCTATGGTTGCACAATTATAGTTAGGTATAATTTATAGCTTATTAAAATAAATGAACAGAAACAATTGTGATTATTGTAATGTAGCCAAATCACAAGTGATAGAAAATGTTATGACATGCAAATTTGCAAATAATTACTAAATTGGATATAATAGCTATTGTATGTTTATTTTTCATAGAAATTTCAAATGATACTAACCTAGGATCTCACTAAAAACTATACAATAAACCCTTGCCTTGGAGTCATAAGTAAGTAGCTACCTGTATCAATACACCAATCTATACCAATATATTATAAGTGATTATTATATAAACCTGAGGGTGTTATGCATAGTAGAGTGTTGTTGTTTATACCACAATTTTAATAAAACTGTGAGATTATGAGTAGGGCCTGCTGAATTATGCTCGAAATTTATTGAATTATTATTTTATTACTCTAAATAATTGTGTTATTATTGTAGAAGTATATTATTATTCCATTAATTTCCTCTTTTATTCTTTTATTATTCCAATTAGAAATAAGTGAAAATTGTGATGATTGCAGTAGCTGTATAAAGTTGGTAGTTATGAAATGGAAGAGTAAAAGTATAAGTCTCACTCACTGTTATGCTGAAATTACTCAATATAGAGGATTCAATAATAGTTGGCAAATTTTTCCGAGAATAGTATGATACTTTAGTTGCTCAAGAAGAGAAACAGTTCAACATGATTCTCCAGATGATTTGTTGAGCTGACAGCGCTCCCACACTGTAAAAACTGTTCAGTTAACATAACCAAAAAAATAGTTAAAACTATTTTAAAGTATTTCAAACTTTTTAGTTTTGGAAGTTCAACAGAGTGACCTACACTAACCCAGCTGCTATATTCAAGTAATGAAGATCTACCTTTTAACCACATTTCTGAATGTTTATGTCCTTTAGTTGTAAAAGAAAGAGAGGAAAGAATGAACACTATTGATTTTTGTTTTATAATTAACGATATGGACTGATTATTCTCTTTTTCCTTTTGTTATTCTTTTAAATGCTTATATTATTCTAGAACTATTACACTATGCTATTCCTTGTCTATTATATTACAGAAAAAAATACTAGCATAATCTGACAGGGCCTAATTATGAGTTTATGTGAATATTGTACAGTGATAAAGCTAAATGACAGCACACAGCAGTATGGTACCTGAATCCAAACTTGAAAATACAGTTATCACATTTTATTTATGGCTTACTGAAATCCACAAGCCAGATTATTAAAACTCATCAAACAAAGAATTTGTGCAAACACTTGCCACACACATATAATCTTTTTTGTAGGAAACTTGTTTACTCATGTAAACTTCGCTAATTTTTCCATTTCTTTCAATGCAATGTAATTCATATTAAATCTCTTGTTCCCAACACATCAAAATAATTATTGCACATTGAAGACTGTCTTATCTCCACTTAGTATAGAATGAAAATAATGTTGCAATTGTGCATTTAGCAATAAAAGCTTAAAATTTAGTTTTTGGTGACCTGTAAGCTATAATTAATGAACTACCATTACAAATTTATAATGAAGTGGAGTTTTCTTGATAATTATATTCATGTAGGGTATCAAGTTGAGGGTTTACTTTATAGACCAATATTAAGCTAAAATACCATTTTGCGTAGGAATTGTCTTTCAAAGAATGTGAAGCACATGCTATAAACAAAAGTAGTTAAACTAAACACATGCTTAGGAGGTCATAGCTATGTGGATACAGTTGCTACTTGCCTTTACTACTATTACCACCAACCAGTTGGGGCCGTATCAAGAAAAGACTGCCCAAATGTTCAAAAATGTGTGATATCTTGCAAGTATAAAAGGGATGCCAGTTCACCCTGGTGAAACTGATGTTGGAGACTGTGTCATGCCTTTGAGAGAGCCTTTGCCTATCTTAGTGGCCATTTGTTCTGATTGCAGTAGCTATATAAAGTTGGTGTGTTATGAGATTAATGAATTAAAGTATCAGTCTCACGTATTGTTATAATGAATTACTCAATATGGAGGATTCAATCATGCTAACTACTCTTTTAATTAAAATCTTGAATGTCACCGTAAATATGTTCAATGAATGGATAAAATATGCTTTGCTGCATCTGAAAAACAACTCACTTAAAAGAAACTTAACCAGATATTTGTGGTAAAGTATGGATTAAGGAATTATAGAATTTTAATATTCATCAGCAATCCGTTGGTGGATAAGTAAAAACTTTTTTTTGTCAATTCTGATGCAGAATGATAGTTGAGTTGCTCGAGAAGAGCACTCTCCAGATGACTTGCTGACTCTCAGCTTGAGCTGATGACATTCCCAGTATTTTAAACTTTTCTCATTTTGGAGCACAATAACAGAGTGGTCAACAAAGGGCATCAATGAGAGGAGCAAACATGCAGATGGAAAAATGTTTATAATACCCTGGGACTTCTACTCTATTGCTTCAATTCCATTTCGAGCTGTTCAGCCAAAGTACATCTGCCTCTTTGGCTGCCATATCAAATTCACCTCTCAAGCACGTACATCATCTTAAATATTTCCCATGTGACACTAGCTAGCCACAGTATCACATGCCATTCAAATTGTGCCACCAGCCATTTAGTGAGTCCAATTATGTTCAATGGAGTTGCATTCTCATGTCTGCTGGTGACAAATAAATCCATAAAACCTCATCTTATGAAACTACACAACGTGGGTAAAATTCGTTTTTTCATTGCCCGACTTGTCTCAGACCTCAATTAGAGAAAATAACATTAAAAATGGATTCTACAAACACAAAAAATCTTATACTGAAAAAATACATGTAATATTTTTGAGTCAGTCCATTTTATTTCTTTTATTTTGTTTTCAGTCATCATTATAAAGTTTTCATAATATGCCAGGCCTCAAATGAAAAATTAATATCAGGAATTAATTAGGCATGCTAGATAACCTAAAATTGGACATATTAAATGTAGTATTTGTCGTTGTTGTTAGAGCCAATTATTTTCATAGCAACCATTTTTAATTTTGATCAAGCTTGCTACTTGGGCAACCCATCTCAATTTTTTTGTGAAACCACTTGGGAATAAAAATCTGCAAAAACAAACAAACTTGCATATTACTCAAAATGAGTTCATAAAATGTTGACTGGACTAGTTACAAGCTAATCTAAAAATTTCCCTATTACAAAGTTATCTGATTATTATTTGGTGCAGACATTATAGACTGGTAGTTAGTTAAAAGCTCTTAAGGATATGCAATTTGTGGAAAACAGTTTTGAGCACAGTATTCAAAGACTAAATAATTACTTGATATGTAACACGTTATTTAAGACTAAGTAAATAGAAGTGTAGTAAACAGTGTGATTTCATGTTGGAATGTAAATTAAATAGAATTAAAAATTTAAGGTAGTAACCTTAAATTTACAATTTTCAAGAATATTTTCCAGCACTGTGACTGTTAGCTTCATTTCAATCAATTTTATAACTTTCAAAGGCCCTTAAGCTAGCAAAACTAAGTTCTTTCTGCTTTCAGTATATATTACAATAATAGGACTATAATACAATAATAGGACTAGCTAAACTACGATGCTGGGTTGGTGAGCTTTAAAATTGTGTTCAGAGTGAAAACAATTATAGACAGCAACACTAAATAGTAACAAACATAATACATTAGTACAGCAGATATGTGCATGTTTTTAGGGGTATTGTGACTTTTGTGATAGAAGCATGAAATTTTGCATGCTGATAGCCAACAACCTGAAGGTGATTTTAGGCTATAGGGACATCCCTGATTTGACCTTTTTTGACCATTAAGGTGCTAATTAGTATGCCGTAATTACTACGATTATAATAATTTTTTAATTATTAAATTAAATAGTGCCATGTTAGGTATCATAATTATGAAAGCTCATATTAAGAGGAATAATATAAAATTTGAATCAAAGTTATATCTATTTTCAATAAAAAATTATGGTCGTTTAAGCAACTGTTAAGTGCTATATACATAGTATTCTGCACAGTAAAACTTGTCATAACCAACTTGCTTTACGCAAAATGTGAAATCACTGACCGGAGTTATAGAAGATATGGGAAATCCTTTCACTGAGGACAGTAATGATCTTCTTGTGCTCACAGATGTAGCAGAGAGGCAAACACATTACGGGAAATTGAGCAACAGTAACTAAACACTTGGATAGCAGCTGCAATTAACATCTGTATAATATTACTGCCCAGTCTTTCAGGTGACCCGAGCACATGGTAGCTATGCAGTTTTCCATGAAGGGGAAAGAACAACTCTAGACTGAGGTAAGTATAGATAACTTTTGTATCTGCCTTTAAGCTCATGTTGCAATGATAGGAACAATGGATAAACCACACAAAGTAGTTTGTAAGAACTACAGCTTCAGTCATCACAGATGTATCTCACCTCTGACTGGAGCAAGTGTGCTCTCCCTGTGCCAAGAACATTCAACAGAAGTGCTTCACTGTCCAGCAGATTCTAAGCGTAACTCTCAGGGGGCAGGATACACCACAATGGCTGATTTGTTGGAAGGATTTGCTAAGATTTCTTGTTTGCCCAGAAAAATGAACTTAGCTCGATTTGATGAAGGTGAAGGAATTGAAGCTACCCTGCGCAGGCATAAAGCGAAGTGGCACGATTCCTGCAGGCTGGAAAACAATAAAACTCAATTACTTTGTTCTGAGAGAAAGAAAAGACTAGCTAATCAGACAGAAGAGGCAGAGAAATCAAAGAAATTGACCCGGCTGAGCACAGGAAAGGCAAGCTCAATCAGTGACAGTACATCTTCTTTTGTGCCAAGCCACCTTCCTCAGGTAAAGCACTGTGCAAGGCATCCACGTTTGACATGGATATTAGAGTTAGGCAGTGTGCGGTGAAATTGCAAGACAAGCAACTGCTTGCCAAATTAAGTGCCGGAAATTTAATTGCACAAGATGCTCTGTATCATTTACCTTGTCTTGTTTCCTTATAATCGAGCCAGAAAGACTGCATCACAAAATACCAATGCTGATGCAATAAACCATGGTGTAGCATTTGCTGAATTGGTGTCTACATTGAAGACTGTCGCAAAGACACTGAATTGGCACCAATCTTTAAGCTCACCGATTTGGTTACTCTCTACACCACTAGACTGAAGCAACTCGGAACTGACACTGCAGGTCGTGTATACTCAACGAAGCTCAAGGACAGAATTTTAAGTTTTTTTCCAGACATGGAATGTCACAAGCAAGGAAGAAACTTGGTTCTTATTGGGAATGAGCATATTGGCTCGGCACTAAGCAAGGCATGCGAGTATAATGCTGATAACAACTCTGTTATTCTTGCAAGGGCTGCAAAGATTGTTAGAAGAGATATGCTGCAGTTAAAAAACAAATTTAATGGATCGTTTGATACTAAGTGCCAGGAAAAATCAGTGCCATCATCTCTCTTAACATTGGTTTCTATGGTGCTAAATGGGCCCAACATTCAAGATCAGTCCAACTTATCAGGTATACCACAGTCTTTTTGACGATTGACATAGCTATTGATATACCATTGCTCAATTCGCCATCGTGAAGCCTCAAGTTTAAGTATGCCAAAACATAGCCAAGAAGAGAAACACCACAACCAATCTTTCTGGGAACACTCATCCACTCTAAAACTCGCAAGCGTGAGTTAGTGGACTACATGTTTGAGCTTGGATTGAGCATTTCATATGACCGTGTACTTGAAATATCAACTCTGCTGGGTAACAGGATTTGTAACTTGTACAACTCCAAGGAGTAGTGTGCCGTCCTCATCTCAAAATAGGTGTTTTCACCACATCAGCTGTGGACAACGTTGACCATGATCCCCGCTCAACCAGTGCACAAGGCTCTCCTCAGAACTGGAATTTCCATATTCCAACATCCCAACAGTGACTGTCTCGGGACTCCTCAACCTGCTTTGATTCCAATTAGCAATTCTGATGGCCTCAACAAGAAGTTGGCATGTTTACCAGAGGC